>OBEQ012325242.1_pt1 | contig 21984 bp, 19 predicted proteins | sample 1670901 | NCBI WGS metagenome assembly OBEQ01 (sample SAMEA104232315, study PRJEB22302) | groundwater metagenome | biome: forest; feature: aquifer; material: groundwater | place: USA | collected 2011-08-07 | depth 5.4 m
ATACATATCTGGCTTGTATTTTCTACATGCTAAAAAGAGTTTGGATTGTTGGGATAAGGAGTATTTAATTATGCACCAGACTCATTCTTAAATACCAGTTTAAGATTTGGTCTCCCCAGAAAAGTGTAAGCAAAGAACCTGTTACTAAAAACGGTCCAAAAGGAATTGTTTGTCCAAAATGCTTCTTTCTTAAAATTATTAAAATTATAGAGAATATTGCTCCTGTTAAAAAAGATAAAATTAAAACAATTAAAGCTTGAGGAAAACCCAGCATTAAACCAATAAATGCTCCAAGCTTTACATCACCTCCACCCATTCCTTTACCTTTTGTAATAAATATAAGAAAATAAAAAAATCCTCCGATTAAGATAGCCATTAACACACCAGTTAAAAAAGGAATTGCGCTGTATAGTGCATGTCTAAGAAAGTAATCAGAATTAGGAGGAAGTAAATATTTCCCCAAAGTTGTATTTTTTAAAAAAAAGTAAAAGTAAGATACTTTATAAAAAGTGACAAATAAACTTAGGCCAAAACCTATTTTTATAGCCGGAATAATAATCCGATCCGGGATAAACATTTTTTTCAGATCTGTTATAAACAAAGCAGCCAGAATACATATAAAAAATAATTTATAAATAAAATTTAAAACTAGATTAAGGAATTGAAAATTGAAAATTGAAAATTGAAAATTTTTAAACGTCTGAAAAAATAAATATCCCACTAAAATTCCGATGACAATTTCTACCAAAGGATATTCCCAGGAGATTTTTTTCTTGCAATATCTACATTTACCTAAGGTGAAAAGATATGAGAAAATAGGAAAAAGGTCGTAGAATCTTAAATTTTTCTTGCAAGTTAGACAGAACGATCTTCCCCAAAAAGATTTACCATTCAAACTTCTATCTGCCAGAACCTTTACAAAACTTCCTAAAACCAGTCCCAGTAAAAATCCTGCTAAGGCAAACATTAGTAGCTGCAACTTCCTCCTGAGGCGGCAATTAAGGTTAAGTTTGAACCAACTTCATACCTATTCTCTTCATTTCCACCATCAGTTCCCATCTTAGCTTTTTGTAGGTCTGATTCCAAAACAGTGTTTATTTCCCAGGCATCATTGTTTGCACAATAAGTATAGTGAAATTTTGTATCATTAATTGGATCAGTTGGAAGAGTCGCCATTGATACACTTTTTTGAGAACTTAAGTCAGTTTTTACCCATCCGCTACCATCTGAGTTTCTTGTTCCTGTATTAGAAGATCCACTGCAGGGATAAGAACCAGAGATTTTACACAAAATAGCAGCAGTTCCTGAACCGGTTGACTCCTGAACAGCTACATTAATAGCAGTTTGTAAGCTTCCAAGATCACTAAGTCGTGCTGCGTCACGACCACGTCTGGTTAATTCCAAAGGATTAATAATTAAAACAACAACAGCCGCCAGTATGGCAATAATTGCAATAACAACCAAAAGTTCAACTAGGGTGAAACCTTTGCGAGCAAATATATTCAAATTATTTCACCCCCTTCCATATTCATTGTATTCATATTAAAAAGAGGTTGTCAATTTGTATATGGGCAAAATAATAGAAATAACAAGGAATGCAACACCAATTCCCAGTATTATTAAAATTATTGGCTCAATAGCAACAGTTAAATTCTTTACTAAATGATCAGACTCAGATTCAAAATATTCTGCCAGTTTAAAAAATATTTCATCTACTTTTCCTGTTTCTTCACCCACCCTTACCATTTGAGAAACAATTTTTGGGAATACATCTGCTGTTAATAAAGAAGAAAAGGGGAGACCTTTTTCCACTCCTGCATAAGCTTCCCTCAGCGCATTTTTATAAACCGGATTATCTGTTAGATCTGTTACTATCCCTATAGATTCCAGAAGTGGGATCCCGGCAGAAGTTAAAAGCCCGAAAGTCCTGTTAAAATTTGTTAAAGTTACATTGGAAATTATTTTACCAACCAGAGGAGTTTTAAGAAGTAGGCTTCCGAAAAATAAATTTCCCTGGGGGGTTTTATTCCAGCGGTTTATCGCAAAAGCTACTCCAACTATTATTAAAAGTCCCAACCACCAGAAGTTAACAAAAAAATTAGAGGTGCCAATTAGAATTTTTGTAGGTAAGGGTAGATCAATTGTGGATTGCTGATAAAGCGTTATCAGTTTCGGGATTACAAAAACCATCATGATTATTACCACAACTATCATCATAGAAATAACAACCACTGGGTAAATCATTGCTCCTTTAATTCTAGCCTGAAATTCTCTGTCTTTTTCCAATCCGTCCGCCATCTGCAGCAGTACCTGATCCAGCTTACCAGAAGCCTCTCCGCTTTTAACTAGATTTACGTAAACTCGCGGGAAAATATGAGGGTGTTTACTTAACGCCTGAGCTAAGGTTAAGCCGCCTTTGATATCATCTGAAACTTCTTCCAAAACTTTTTTTAAAGTTTTGTTACTTTGTTGCTCAACTAAAATATCTATTGCCTCTGATAAAACAAGCCCTGCAGAAACCATGGTGGCAAGCTGTCTTGTCATAATAACTATTTCTGTAAAAGAAACTCTATTTAAAAATCTTCCGAAAATAGAATCCATGGCGGAAGTTTTCGGATTAATAGATATAACAATAAGTCCTTTTTTTCTTAAAACTCCAACTGCCAAGTGAGCATCAGGGGACTGGACAGAACCAGTATGATCAACTCCCTCAATATCTTTTGCCCTATAATTAAATTCAGCCATATATAATCATTCCTTTAATTAGAACTTGTTCATAATTAAATTCAGCCATATATTATAGTAATAATTTAGAGAGCAATTGTGGTCTTAGGGCAAATCTTTGGGCAACCTCCTCAGATATTTTCCCGTCTTTTACCAAATTAGCAAGCGAGCGCTCCAGAATTTGCATGCCTCCTTCGCTTGAGGTTTCAATTAAATTATCTGTCAGGTAAGTTTTTCCCTCCCTGATAATATTTCTTACAGCAGGAGTTGCGTATAAAATTTCAGTTGCCAGGGTTCTGCCTGGCTGGATTGTGGGGACTAATCTTTGAGATATAACTGCCTCTAAAGTAGCAGCCAGCTGCAGCCTGATCTGAGGTTGTTGAATTTCAGGGAAAACATCTATAACTCTGTCAAAAGACTGGGCAGCAGAATTTGTATGAAGAGTTGCCAAAACTAAATGGCCTGTTTCTGCAATAGTCATGGCAGACGAAATTGTTTCCAGATCTCTCATCTCACCAACAAGTAAAACATCAGGATCTTCCCTTAAAGCAGCTCTTAGGGCATTACCCCAGGACCTGGTATCTTTATACATTTCTCTTTGTTCAATGAAGGATTTAGCTTTAGGATAAACATATTCAATTGGGTCCTCAATAGTGATAACATGCTCAGCCCGCTCCAGATTAATCTTGTTTATAAATGAGGCTAAGGTTGTTGATTTACCATGGCCTGTAGGGCCTGTAACCAAAACAAATCCCTGCTTAAGCTTTGTTAATCTTTCAACAGTTGCCGGCAAGCCTAAACTCTCCATAGCAGGGATTTGATAGGGAATCAACCTTAAGGCAACTGCCGGAAAACCTTTTTGTCTGTATACATTAGCCCTAAACCTGGCTTTTCCTTCCAACTCAAATGAGAAGTCCAATTCTAATCCCTGATCATAAATATTTCTTTGCTGAGCAGAAATAAGGGGATGTAGTAAACTCTCAATTTGTTCCGGAGTAACCGGAGGTTCTCCTACAACAGGAATTAAATCTCCATGAATCCTAAGCATTGGAGTAAAACCAACAGAAAGATGTAAATCAGAAGCATTTCTTTGAAAAGTTAAATCAAGCAGTTGTTGTATGTTCATATTTTTGATCCTTTCAAAAATTCAAGGTTCTTCATAGGTTCTTATGATTAATCTTGTGCCACTCTTAATATTTCCTCAAGCGTGGTGACTCCTTCCAAAACTTTTAAGTACCCATCTTGTTTCATAGTAATCATACCCAAAGATACTGCCAACTCCTCAATTGCCTGAGCTGAAGCATGTTCCAGAATAAGTTTGGCCAAAGCTTCATTAATCACCAAAACCTCATAAATTCCCACCCTTCCTAAATATCCTGTATTTGCACAAAAAGAACATCCATTACCTTTATAAAGTTTCATCAAACCAGTTGAGTTTTGAGGTACAAATTTTCCTAAAACATGTTTTATATTTTCTGTAACCTCAGGGGGAGCATCAAACTGAACCCGACAGTGTGGACAAATTTTTCTGACAACTCTTTGTCCAACAACGCAATTTAGCGCAGAAGTAAGCAAAAACGGTTCAACTCCCATATCCAAAAGTCTTGGTGGAGCTCCAGCTGCTGTATTAGTATGCAGGGTTGAGAAAACCTGATGGCCGGTTAAAGCTGCCTGAATTGCCAAGTCTGCAGTTTCGCTGTCTCTGATCTCTCCAACCATTATTATATTAGGGTCCTGTCTTAAAAAGCTTCTTAAAGCAGAAGCAAAGGTTAAACCAACACCAGGATTAACCTGCACCTGATTAACACCAGGAATTTGATATTCCACAGGATCCTCAATTGTCACCACATTCACCTTAGTTGTAGAAATTCTAGAAAGAATTGAATAAAGAGTGGTTGTTTTACCAGAACCTGTTGGTCCGCAAATTAAAACAATTCCATGAGTTCTTAAAAGCTGTGCTTCCAAAGCTTTAACAGAGGGACCCCTTAAACCTAATTCTAAAAGAGAGGGAGCAGCAGAAGACTTAGGCAAAAGCCTCATAACCACTTTCTCGCCGAAAACAGTTGGGACTGTGGAAATCCTCAGATCCACCTCATTATTACCATAAGTAAAGGTAAATCTCCCATCTTGTGGTAATCTTTTTTCATCAATTTTTAAAGTCGATAAAATTTTAATTCTGGAAACTAAGGCTTCGTGTACTCCTTTTGGCAGTAAAATTTTCTCCTGCAGGATTCCATCTATTCTGTAGCGGACGCGGGTTTGATCTTCTTCAGGTTCAATATGAATATCAGAAGCTCTGGTTTTTATTGCATATTCCAAAAGCTGGTTAACAATGTTGGCAACAGGTGCTTCTCTGATAATCTCAGGCCCCCCAACAACTACTTCGTCCGGCTTTGCTGACTGGACTTCTTTTAAGGCTGAGGTTACATCTGATGTTAGGTTTTGCGAATATTGATCTCCGATTGCTTTTAAAATATCATCAGGCAAGGCTAAATACGGCTTAATTCTTTTACCAGATCTTTTCTCTACAAATTGAATAATCTGAATATCCAGGGGATCTGCCATTGCAACTGAAAGCTCATCAGCATTTGCTTCAAAAGGGATTATTTTATATCTGCGAGCTGCTGGTTCAGGAATCAGGTTTAAAACATCTGCCCCGATTGCTTTTCCTTCCAGTTTTATAAAAGGCACATTTAAAAGTAGGGCCTTAGCCTGAATAACTTTATCAGGGGGAACTAGATTATGAGCAGCTAAAATTTTATCCACAGACTGGCCGGAGTTAATGCTTTCAAGCTTAATTGAGGAGAGCTGATCCTGAGTAAGAAGACCCTGTCTGAAGAGTATATCTTCAATTGAAGTCTCATTATTAACCTGAGCAGTTTGGTTAGCCATAGACAGTAATCCGGCTCTAGCCGGACCTATTTCTATTATGCTCAAATTAAATCAAGAGTGTCAATCACATTACCCTTTTGCAAAGCAAAATGGGCAAGGTTCTTCGAAACGAGCAGTAAAATTTCTTACACTGCGAGTGAGAAGGTCCTTATGTTAAAATTGCCCCATGATTGCAAGGCTTTTAATTTCATCATCACTGGATTCCAGAATAGGGGAGGCGGAAAAGATTTTATCCCAAGCTGGATTATCCAAATCTCATCCTGATCTGCTTTATTTTCCGGCAGATTCTAAATTAGGGATTGCTGAGGCCAGAAAAATAACAGAGTTTTTTTCTCTAAAGCCATATTCAGCAAAAGCTAAAGCTGCTGTTTTGGAAGATGCATCTCGTTTAACTGATGAAGCCCAAAATGCGCTTTTAAAAACTTTGGAGGAATTACCTAAGAATGGATTATTTATAATGTGTGCAAACTCAGATGCAACTTTTTTGCCAACAGTTTTATCAAGATGCCAGATGGAAAGGTTACAGGGTACAGTAGACAGTAAACAAAGTTATACAGAAGACATAGAAAAACTTTTAGAATCCACTATTGAGCAAAGATTTGAATATATTGAGAAATTAAAAGAAAGAGAAGAGTTATTCCATGCATTACTTAGTTATTTTCATAAAAAGCTGCCAGCTAATTCTGAATTTACAAAAGAACTTATGCAGGCAGAGGAGTGGCAAAAACAAAATGTAAACATTCGGGCAATTTTGGAATATTTAATGCTAGTCATGCCTCAAAAATAGTGTTAGAATATCCTCTCAATGGCACAATCAAACAAATACTCCGCAGAACAAATTCAGGTTTTAGAAGGGCTTGAACCAGTTAGAAAACGCCCCGGAATGTACATAGGAAGTACAGATTTAAGAGGATTACATCATTTAATTAAAGAAGTTGTTGATAACTCAATAGATGAAGCCTTAGCTGGCTATGCCAAAAATATCTGGGTCACCTTACATGAAGACAACTATGTCACTGTTGCAGATGACGGAAGGGGAATTCCGGTTGATATTCATCCAAAAGTTGGAGTATCAGCTCTTGAGGTTATTATGACCACCTTACATGCTGGAGGAAAATTCGGAGACGGCGGATATAAAGTTTCAACCGGTTTACATGGAGTTGGAGTTTCTGCTGTTAATGCTCTGTCAGATTATGTACGGGCAGAGGTAAGACGTGATGGTAAAGAATTTTTCCAGGAATATTCTCAGGGTAAAGCAAAATCTAAAGTTTCACCAATTCCTGCTGATTCAAAAGTGCCGTATAAAAGTAGTTTTAAATGGACTGCAAAATCCGGAACTAAGATTACTTTTTTAGCAGATAAAACAATTTTCTCAACTATTATTCCTGAGTTTGACAGATTGCAAAAACAACTAAGACAAGTTGCATATCTTGTAGCAGGTATATTTTTCCACCTCTATGATGAAAGGACAAATCAGGAAACACATATTTATTTTCAATCAGGCTTGGCTACATTAATTAAACACCTAAACAGAAATAAAGCCTTAATTCATCCTGAACCAATCTTAATTCACAAAACTGTGGAAGGAGTCGATGTGGAAGTAGCTATTCAATATAATGACGGATTCAATGAAAATGTAGAATCCTTTGCTAACGTTGTTCCTACAACAGAGGGAGGATCTCATTTAACAGGTTTTAGAATTGCCCTAACCAGGGCAATTAATGATTATGCCAGAAAAATAGAAGCCTTAAAAGAAAAAGATGAAAACTTAACCGGTGAGGACATGAGAGAGGGATTAACAGCAGTTATTTCAATAAAGATGGATTCAGATAATATTCAATTTGAATCACAAACAAAAGAAAAATTAGGCAATGCAGAAGTAGGACCAATTGTTTCTCAGGTTGTGAAAGATGGTTTGGAGATGTTTTTTGAGGAAAACCCTCAGGATGGAAAAGCTATTTTAGTAAAAGTGTTTTTGGCAGCAAGAGCCAGAGCTGCGGCCAGAGCAGCAAAAGATGCAGTTATTAGAAAAGGTGCTTTGGAAGGGATGACTCTACCTGGAAAATTGGCTGATTGTCAGAATAGGGACGCTGCTGAATCAGAGCTTTATATAGTTGAGGGGGACTCAGCCGGAGGTTCCGCTAAACAGGGGAGAGATAGAAAATTCCAGGCAATTTTGCCGCTTCGGGGAAAAATCTTAAATACTGAGCGGGCAAGATTAGATAAAGTTTTAGAATTTGAAGAGATCAGAGCTTTGGTTATTGCACTTGGCACCGGCATTGGGGACACAATTGATTATGAAAAAACAAGATATCATAGAATAATTTTAATGACAGATGCTGATGTTGATGGGGAACATATCAGGACCTTACTTTTAACTTTCTTTTTCAGATATTTGCCGGAAATTATAAATAGAGGATACATGTATATTGCTCAGCCTCCTTTATTCAAAATCCAAAAAGGTAAAGATATTCATTATGCTTACTCAGATACAGAACGTGATCAGATAGTTAAAACTCAAGGAGGTAATACGAGTGTAATTATTTCAAGATATAAAGGTTTGGGAGAAATGAACCCGGATCAGCTTTGGGAAACTACCATGAATCCTGAAAATAGAGTTTTAAAACAGGTAACAGTGGAGGATGCCTCAGGAGCTGATGAGGTATTTACCATGTTAATGGGAGATGAAGTTCCACCTAGAAAAAGATTTATCCAAACCCATGCCAAACAGGCAATTCTTGATATATAATTCTCTTAATGAAAGTTCATTTTTTAGGAATAGCAGGTTCAGGAGCATCAGCTGCAGCTGCACTGGCCCAAGCCCAAGGATTTGAAATTAGTGGTTGTGATTTGGAACCAAATAATGAATTTACAACTGTTTTCAGTAAAGATCAGTTATTGAAAGGGCATGATCCAAAACATCTTAGTGAAGTTGATATTCTGGCAATAACTCCGGCAATTAATTCACTGGATCCAAATAATCCTGAGTTGATGGAAGCCAAAAAATTAGGGATTCCAGTTATTACTTGGCAGCAATTTGTTGGGGAATATTTAACAAAGGATAAATTTGTAATAGCAATTTGTGGAACACATGGCAAAACAACCACAACTGCTATGATTGCTCAGGTTTTAGAAAATGCAAATCTAGATCCAACTGTTTTACTCGGTGCAATACATCCTAAATGGAAAACGAATTACAGAATTGGGGGATCAAAATATTTTGTTGTTGAAGCAGATGAGTTTAATGATAATTTTTTGCACTTTAAACCAGACATAACTGTTGTTACAAACATTGAAATGGATCACCCGGAATATTTTAAGGATATAAATGCGTACTTAGATTCATATGAGGCATTTTTACTCCAAACAAAACAAACTATTGTGGCAAATTTATTGGATAAAAATGTTGCAGAGATTGTAAAAGATGTTATGAAAGCCTCCAGAGTTTCTGCAATAGATTTTAATAAAATTGAAGTTAATTTTGATCTAAAAATTCCGGGTGAATATAACATTTCAAATGCCAAAGCTGCTTTTCAGGTTGGTCTTTTACTCGGACTAGATCCGCAAATTATTAAACAAAGTTTAGAGAATTATTCCGGTGTTGGAAGAAGGTTTGAATATTTGGGAGAGTTTAACGGAGCAAAAGTTTACTCTGATTTTGGACATCATCCAACTGAAATTAAAAAAACTATAGAAGCTGCCAGAGAAAAATTCCCAAAAGAGAAAATTTACCTTTTTTATCAACCCCATATGTTTAGTCGAACCAAAGCTTTATTTGATGATTTTGTAAAAGTTTTTAGGGAACTTCCTGTTGATGGATGCGTTACTTTAGATATTTATCCATCAAGAGAAATTGATACTGGAATTGTTAGCTCTGAGGAGTTAGTTAAAGCTATTAAAAGGAAAAACGTTTACTATGCAAAAGAGCTTAAAAGAGAAGAATTTGAACAATACGCTAAACCTAATGATATTTTACCTTTTGCAGATGGCAAAAGGCAAGTTATCTTCTTTTTCATGGGAGCAGGGGATATAGACCAATTAGCTAGAGAGTTGGTAAAGTAATTTTCTTTAAACTTCCATTAAGTTTTTCACCAAAAAATCTTGAGGCAACCTCGATAACTTTCTCCGGTGCATCTGTAACATATACTTGTAGTGTTGATTTTGTATTATCTGAAATTAAACCCTCTACGTCCAAAAGTTTTTTTAGGGCTCCAGCTGTAGGTTCTGCAGAATCTATTAATACTACATCTTCTCCAACAGCTCCTCTTATTGTTTCCATAAGAAGAGGATAGTGAGTACAACCTAAAATTAAAGTATCAACGTTGGACTTTCTTATATGATTTAGATAATCCTCAGCAATGGATTTTGCTGCTTTGTGAGTTGATAAACCTTCTTCTGCTAAAGGAACAAACAACGGACATCCAACTGAAATAACTTCTATTACAGAATCTAAAGAATGAATTTTATTTTCATAAGCTTTAGAATTTATTGTTCCGTTTGTCCCAATTACTCCGATTTTTTTGTTTTTGGTCACGCTAACAGCTTTTTTAACAGCCGGGTCAACAACCCCAATTACAGGAACAGGTGACATTTTTTTAATTTCTTCAAAACAAGTTGCAGAGATTGTATTACAGGCAATTACTAAACATTTTACTTTTTTTTCTAAAAGGAAATTTACCAATTCTTTGGCAAAAGTTAAAATAACTTCTTTGGATCTTGAACCGTATGGAACTCTGGCAGTATCTCCCAAATAAATAATACTTTCATTTGGCAGAAGTTTCATAATCTCTTTGGCAACAGTTAAGCCTCCGATACCTGAATCAAATACCCCAATTGGACGATCATTCATAGAAAACGATATAATATCATACCATGAAGGTATTAGTTTTTGGATTAGGACTAAATCAGGGCGGAGTTGGGTCTGCTAAATTCTTCGCCCAAAAGGGTGATGAAGTAAAAGTAACTGATTTAAAATCAGAATCTATTTTAAAGCCCTCACTTGATCAATTAAAAACTTTCCCAAATGTCACCTACAGTTTGGGTGAACATAAAAATGAGGATATTGATTGGGCAGATTTAATTATTAAAAATCCCGGAGTGAAACCTGAGAATCCCTACATTGAATATGCAAAAAAGACTGGCAAAAGAGTAGAACAAGACATAGGGATATTTTTAGATTATGTAAAACCAGAGCAGATTATTGGTGTGACAGGAACTAAAGGAAAATCAACAGTATCTTCATTAATTTATGAAGCTTTAAAGGCAGCTAATAAAAATGTTTTACTTGCAGGAAATATCGGGACTTCTGTTTTTAATGTTATACCATACATAAAACTTGATACTTTATTAGTTCTTGAGATTTCATCTTTTCAACTAGAATCTTTTGATATACATCAAGTATCCCCACACTGGGCTATTATCACAAATATTTATCCTGATCATCTTAATTATTACAAAAATATGGAGGAGTATATTTCTGCCAAAAAAATTATTGGAAAATATCAAACAGTTGAGGATTTTTTGTTTATAAATAAAGACTCTGAAACTGTTAACAATTCTAAATTTTTAGAGGGGCTAAATGGTCAACAAATTTTTTATTCAATTTCAGATTTACCTAAAGATTTTAAGCCGACTTTACAGGGAGAACACAATTTATCAAATATGACAGCGGCTCTGGCAGTAGGAAAAACTTTTGGCGTAGATGAAAAATCTATACTTGAAACTTTATCAAATTTTAAAGGTGTTGCCTTCAGAATGGAGTTAGTCAAGGAGTGGAACGGTGTAAAAATAATAAATGATACAACAGCAACTGGACCAGATGCTGCAATCCAAGCCGTAAAAACTTTTCCTAATTCTATTTTAATTTGCGGAGGTATGAATAAGGGAATGGAGTATAGTGAGTTTGCAAAAGTGGTAGATGAAAATACTAAACAGGTTTTCTTTTTAGAAGGAGATTCTACTGAAGAAACTAAAAGACTGATGAAAAATCAAAATTTAATAGCTGGTACTTACAATGATTTAGAAAAGTTATTAACTGATGTAAAAAAAGTGGCAAAATCAGGCGATACTATTTTGTTTTCCCCGGCAGCAACATCCTTTAATTTATTTCAGAATGAATTTGACAGAGGAAGAAAATTTAATGTGGCAGTTGAAAAAGTTTTTAACTAGCTAGTTTTGTCTGTAATTTTCTCGGTTGATATTGCCTTTTGTAATTTACTTCAGCTGGAGTAATTGTAGTTACAACAGGTAAAGCTCTAAACAACCCATGCAGGAGATTTAGCTCTTCAGGATAAGGAAATACTAATAAATAACCTGCTGCATTCAAAACTACTTGATTATCATTTACGTTTACTTGATGATCCCCAATAGAAACAGCTCCTTTAAAATCCTCTTCCTTCCAAGTACATATCATGGGATAACTATATTTTGGATAATCAGCTAATTGTTCAACTGATTGAATACCTAAAGCACGAGCCAAATTATCTCTCAAGGCAACTGCTGCATCCATACTAAGTGCTGCAACTACTCTTCTGTCTGTAATATCTCCGGCAAAGGACTTAGCCCATATTCCTATTTCACGATCCAATACTTCTGAGGCGTCTCTGCCTTGCTCAGAAAATTTAAATATCTTCACATCTATGATTGTTTTAGGATCAAAATAAGATAGGGGTAATTGACTGTGATACAAAACAGAAACCTCTGTTAGCACTCTTTTTATAGGATCTTCTTCTATCACTTTAATTGAATTAGATCACAAAATACAGATTATGTCAAAAGTTTACTAGTTTAGGGTATAATTTAGCTTCAATGATTAACAAAGTTAAGAAGTTCTTGTACTTTCCTATAGCAAATTATTTTAGGATTTTTGCCCAGATCCAGCTGTTTTTGTGGAAACCAAAAATAATTGTCATAACAGGCTCTAATGCTAAAACAACTCTCCTAAATTTATTGGAATCCCAAATTGGAAAAGGGGCGAAATATTCTCATAAAGCCAATAGCTCTTTTGGCATACCTTTTGATATTTTGGGATTAAAAAGAAAAACCTTAACTTTGGATGAATGGCCGCTTCTTTTTTTATCAGCACCTTTTAAGGCTTTTAAAAAACCACCTGAGGAAAAACTTTACATAGTAGAAGCAGATTGTGACAGAGTAAATGAGGGGAAATTTCTTGCAACTCTTCTAAAACCCGACACAACTATTTGGTTAAGCAGCAGCAAAAGTCACAGCATGAATTTTGAAAAACCGATGGAGGAGAATATAGCCTTTGAGTTTGGTTATTTTTTAGAGTATACAAAAAATCTGATTGTTGTTAATGGAGATTCTCACTTAATTAAAAAACAATTACCCCGCACAAAAGCAAAAACAATTTTAATTACTAAAAAAGATCTTCAGAAATATGATGTTCAAAAAAATAAAACTGAATTTAAAATAAAGGGTCAAATTTATAAATTTAAATTCCTTTTACCTGAGGAGGGTTTTTATCAAATAGCAGCAACGTCTAAATTACTCAATTATCTAAATTTAGAACCTGATTTTTCATTTTCTAAATTTCAACTTCCACCTGGACGCAGTTCTTCGTTCAAAGGTATTAAAAATACTACTCTAATAGATAGTTCCTATAATGCAACTCTGTCCTCAATGAATGTAATACTCGAGATGTTTAATCAAATTCCAGCAGAAAAAAAATGGGTAGTTTTGGGAGATATTTTAGAACAGGGGGAAGAGGAAAAACTAGAGCATGAAAACCTTGCTAAAATCCTTAAAGATTATAATTTGGAAAATATTATTCTAGTTGGTCCAAGATTATCTAAATATACATACCCAAAACTAAAAAATAAAAAAGTTGTATCATTTATTAATCCAAAAGAGGCTTTGGATTATTTAAATATTAATTTAAAAGGAGGGGAAACTATACTTTTTAAAGGTGCAGGATTTTTAGAAGGAATCATTGAGCATCTGTTATTAGACAAAAAAGACAAAGAAAAATTATGCAGAAGAGAAAAGGTTTGGCAGAAAAGGAGGGAAAAATGGGGACTGTAAAAAAAGCTATTATTCTACACGGTTGGACTTATTCATCAGGAGGAAACGACCCTTTAGAAAAATGGCAACCATTTATTAAGCTTCTTGGGTCACATGGAATAAAATGTGAACTTCCTCAAATACCTGGAATAACAAACGATATGAATCAGCAATGGAACTTAGAAAAATATATTGACTGGTTAAAAAAGAAAGTCGGTAGTGAAAAGGTTATTTTAATTGGGCATTCAAACGGAGGAAGAATTGGTTTGGCTTTTGCAGAAAAGTATCCCGAAAAAATAGCTAAATTAATTTTGATAGATAGTGCCGGTATTTATCATAATGAATTACCAATTCGTCTTAAAAGATTTATTTTTAGAAATATTGCCAAGATTGGTAGAAGAATTTCTGATTCTGAGTCTCTTAGAAAACTTATCTACAAAGTTGCAAGAGAAGGGGATTATAGCAGCGCAACTCCAGCTCAGCGCAAAACTATGATTAATTTAATTAATACTGATTTATCAAAGATCTTAAAAGAAATTAAAGTTCCCACATTAATTATTTGGGGAGAGAATGATAGAGTAACTCCATTAAATGATGCTAAACTTATGCATTCCTTGATAAAAAAATCAAAGTTAAAAATTATTTCTTCTGCTAAACATTCTCCTCAATTCACCCATCTAAAGGAGGTAGCCAAAATTATTTATGAGTATCTTTAATTCTTTAGGGTCTAATTATGATTTCAATTTTGCCCTAAAATCCCTTTTTACTTTTGGTAACTCTTCAAAAGATTTAGAAAATTTATTGGAAGAAAAATATAAAGGAAAAGTCACTTTAGTTTATAAAGGCAGAGAGACAATTGAGCTAGCTTTAAAAACATTAAATTTACCAAAGAACAGTTTTGTTGCCATAAATGGATTTACCTGTTTTGCAGTATATGATGTAATTAAAAAAGCGGGATTGAGAGTTGAGTATCTTGATATTGACAGGGGAGAGCTGAATTTTTCTGCTGAAACTTTACAAAAAGCAATTGACAAAAATCAAAATATTAAAGTTGTAATTGTTCAAAACACTTTAGGATATCCCAGCCAGATAGAGGGAATCTCTAAAATTTGCAAGCAAAATAATATTCATTTAATTGAGGATTTAGCCCATTCAGTTGGTACAGTTTATGAAAAAGGGGAGGAAGCAGGAAGGGTTGCTGATTTTGTTTGTTTATCTTTTAGTCAGGATAAGATTATTGATGGAATTTCTGGCGGAGCTTTAATAAGTCGAACAATTCCTGAAGTAGAATTTAATCCTATCTCTCTCAAACAACAAATAGTTGATAAATTTTATCCTATGTTTACTTTTGTTATTAGAAAAACTTACTCAGTCTTTATTGGAAAATTACTACATTTTATTTTAAAGAAATTAAATTTATTATCTAAACCCATGTCAAATATAAACGGTTTTCATTCTTTACCCTCATGGTACGCAAAACTGAGTAGTGAACAGTTTACAAAACTTGATAGTAATTTAAACCATCGAAAAACAATTGCTTCTATTTATTCAAAACTAATAAATCCTAAAATTCTATCTCCTAAAATCATTGATAAAGTTCACCTTTCTTCTAACTTACGCTTCCCAATTTTTATAGAAGATAGAGAAAATCTTATTGAGTATTTAAAAAATAAAGGAATTTATGTTTCTGATATTTGGTATGATGCTCCTATTGCCCCTAAAAAATATTTAACTCAAACTGATTATAATCATCAATGTCCAAATAGTGAGCTAGCATCAATATCAATTTTAAATTTACCAACCCATATAAATGTTTCCAAAAAAGATGCTGAAAATATTTCAAATTTAGTAAACCAATGGTTAAAATCAAAGTAGAGGAAATAACTGACAAAAAAATATGGGAGGATTTTTTATCCAAGCATACTGAGGCAAATTTTTTACAATCCTGGTATTGGGGAGAATTTCATAAATCTTTAGAAAATAAAATACAAAGAAGTGGTTTTTTTAAAGACAGCAAATTAGTTGGGATAATGCTTTCTGTTGTGGAGGATGCCAGGAGAGGGAGATACTTAACTATTCCCGGAGGACCGATTATTAATTGGGAAGATAAAATCTTAATAAAAAAATCTGTTGAAGAGATAAAAAACATTGCAGGAGAACATAAGTGTATTTTTGTAAGAATAAGACCTCAACTGGAATCTAGTGATTTTTCAAAAAAGCTTTTTAAAAAATTAGGTTTTATTAATGCACCAATGCATCTACATGCAGAACTAACTTCTCAGCTGGATATTACCTCTTCAGAAGAGGAACTTCTTGCTAATATGAGGAAAGCCACTCGTTATGAAATTAAAAAGGCCATCAATTCAGGAATAAAAATTGAAGCTAGTATTAATCCAAAAGATATACAAAAGTTTTACAAACTGCAACTGCAAACTGCTAAAAGGCAAAAGTTTGTTCCATTTTCTTATAAATTTTTATTCGAACAATTTAGGGTATTTTCAGAAAACGAAAAGGCTATACTTTACAGTGCAAAATTTGAGGGCAAACTACTTGCTCAAGCCTTTATTATTTTTTACAATCAAGAGACTGCATATCACTACGGAGCAAGTACAGATTTTGGCAGAAAATACCCCGGAGCATATCTTATTCAATGGGAGGCCATAAAAGAAGCCAAAAAAAGAGGTATAAAAAAATATAATTTCTGGGGAGTAGCGCCGGAAAATAGTGATCACAGATTTTCCGGATTATCGCTTTTTAAAAGAGGCTTTGGCGGATTTGATTTTGAATATCTTCACGCACAGGATTTAATAATAAATACTCCTCGTTATATATTAAATTATTTTATAGAAAGTGTTCGGAAAAGAATAAGAAAGGTCTAACCTTTCTAAAACTCACTGTACTACACCAGCCGTGGGCTAATCGCCCAAGGGTGTGGTACATGGACAAAATAAGAACCGCATATGTTCATTTGAAAAATGGAAAAGATAAAATCTTAAACTTGTTTTATGTAGGGAGGTAATGATTCTACGATAGGATAGAGAGTCTTATAACTCCTTTGTGCATACTTGGCTCCTGCCAGTAGGAAACTCTTAATTTCAAATGGGTGGTATAGAAAAGAAGGGAGTACTTCCTGACCTGATTGAACACTCTCTAATCTCTCCACTTGGCTATCTAATAACTTAAATGCAGTTCTATCTTTCATTAAAAGCTGAGCTGCCTCTTTTGCAAATATTCCTATTCCTGGTTCTAGATTGAGATATGAATCTGCCTCTTCTTCCAAGGCTAAACCTTCTTGACTTACTGTAGTAGCTAGTGTGGATTCACTTTCCCCAGCTATCTCTCCTTCTGCTACCCCTATACTTGCCAACGTCATCTCCAATGCATGAGTATAATCCAACATAAAAACTACTGCTCGGGGATTTGTTACATCACCTGTATTAGGATTTATATATTGAGCAATACGTCTCTGCCCAGTTTCTACTAGAGCGTGGATTAATGCTCCTGAACAGAGGAGAGGATTTGATGGAATTTTACCCTGTTCCGCTTGTGAAGCTCGGTCTGCTATTAAGGCTACAGTCCAAATCTGTTTGTTAGGTCTAATACTACTTACGAAATAATCAGCACCTTTTTTCGCATCTCTTATAAGTCTTCTTTCATCAGCAAGTGAAGGCTTCACTGTTTCTAATGTATGTCTAATATGTTCAAAGTTTAAAGACTCTTGTTGTACCATGTTTTAAGTATATAAGACTATAAGACAAAAAACAACTCTTGCTTAAATAAGCTTAAAAAAGTATAATTTAAGAAGAGCTTCAAGCTCTTTTTTAGTGCGAAGCGCGAGCTCCGTTCAAAGCCCCAAACATGAGTAATATAGGCAAAATCCAACTAGCCCCAATAATAAAAGAAATGCAGGATTCATACGTGAATTATGCCATGTCTGTTATTGTCTCCCGTGCGCTACCTGATGTTAGAGACGGACTCAAACCAGTGCAGCGGAGAATTATATTTGCCATGCAACAGCAGGGCTTACACCACACTTCCCGTTATCAAAAATCTGCAGCAGTAGTAGGAGAAGTTTTGAAAAATCTACATCCACACGGTGATGCTCCTGTTTATGAAGCCATGGTTCGTATGGCTCAGAATTTTTCTTTAAGATATATGTTAATTGACGGCCAGGGAAACTATGGATCAATTGATGGTGATTCTCCTGCTGCAATGAGGTATACGGAGGCAAGACTGGCACCAATTGCTGATGAACTGCTGCGAGACATAAATAAAAATACAGTTGATTTTATTGATAACTATTCCGGAACTATTCAGGAACCAACAGTTCTTCCATCAGTTATCCCAAATTTATTACTTAACGGAGCATCCGGTATTGCAGTTGGTATGGCAACTCAAATTCCTCCACACAATTTAGGCGAGGTCTGCGATGCGCTAATCTACACGATAGATCACCCTGTAAAAAAAACTAATGAGGAAAAAGAAAAGCCCAAAACAGACGAGCTGGCAGGACCCACAAGTGATAACAAATTTTCTTCTGACGCTACAGTTGAGGATCTAGTCCAATTTATTAAAGGCCCTGATTTTCCAACCGGTGCTTCAATTTATGATCAAACAGAAATTTTAGCTGCATATGCTACAGGTAAAGGCAGAATTGTCATGAGAGCCAAAGCAGAAATAGATGAAACAGCAGCAGGTAAAATGCAGATTATTGTTTCAGAACTTCCATACCAGGTTAACAAAGCCACACTGATTGCCAGGATTGCAGATATGGTAAAGGATAAAAAGCTTGAAGGAATTGCAGATTTAAGAGATGAATCAGACAGAAAGCAAATGGTTAGAATTGTGTTTGATTTAAAAAGAGATGCCAAACCCCAATCTTTACTTAATAATCTTTATAAATCAACTGCTATGCAATCTGTTTTTAATGTAAATTTAGTTGCTTTAGTTGATGGAGTACACCCTCAGCTTTTAACGTTAAAACATATTCTGGAGGAATTTATTACCCACAGACAAGTTGTTGTAAGACGCAGATCTGAGTTTGAATTATCTGAAGCAAAAGCCAGGGAGCATATTCTTGAAGGATTAATGATTGCTGTTGCAAATATAGATGCTGTGATCGACACAATCAGAAAATCAAAAGATTCTGATGAGGCAAAGGTAAACTTAATAAAGAAGTTTAAATTATCAGATCTTCAGGCAGTTGCAATTTTAGATATGCAACTAAGACGTCTTGCTGCTCTTGAAAGACTGAAAATTGAAGAAGAGCTAAAAATGGTAAAAGAGCTAATTGCTTATCTAGAAGACCTTCTCGTTCATCCTGAGAAAATATTAAAAGTTATAAAAGAAGAACTTTCCAAAATTAAAGAAAGATACCCAGATGATAGAAGAACAAGAGTTTATAAACAAAAAATAGCGGAGTTAAATGATGAAGATTTGGTACCAAATGAGGTCACAATTGTTACCATAACAGAAGGTGGATATGTTAAAAGACAATCTCCTATGTCTTTTAGAACTCAACAAAGAGGTGGAAAAGGGGTTATAGGAATCTCCACCAAAGAAACAGACGCTGTCTCACATATTTTTTATACCCAAACACACGATAATCTGCTTTTCTTTACAGACAAAGGAAAAGTTTATCAGGTTAAGGTCTGGGATATTCCGGAAACTCAAAGAGCAGCCAAAGGACAGGCAATTGTTAACCTGATAAATGTTGAGCAGGGAGAAAAAGTTACAGCGGTTCTGACAAGGCGTGAGAAAGAAACGCAGTCTAAATACTTTTTTATGTGTACGAGCAAGGGGACTGTTAAGAAAACTTCACTTGATGAGTATGCAAATATAAGAAGAAATGGTTTAGTTGCTATAAAATTGGATCCCGAAGATGTTTTAGGGTGGGTGATGCCCTCAACCGGAGAAGATGATGCAATTATCGTTTCATATGAGGGAAAATCTATCCGATTCTCTGAAAAACAGGTTAAAGCAACTCACAGAGATACCTCAGGTGTAAGAGGAATAAGACTTGGAAAAGATGATGAGGTAGTTTCTTTGAATATGATTGGCAAGGTAGAAAGCGAGCTTTTAGTTGTGATGGAAAATGGACTAGGTAAAAAAACTTTAACTTCCGGGTGGAGCAGACAGGGCAGGGGAGGACAAGGGGTAAAAGCTGCTCAGGTTACTGCCAAAACCGGAAAAATTGTGACAGCATCTGTTGTTGATAAAACAATGGATACTTTGATTCTAACTTCAAATAAAGGCCAGTTAATAAAAATGGATCTGAAACAAGTTCCTACTCTGCAAAGACAAACCCAGGGAGTAATTTTAATGAGAACCAGACCAGGGGAAAAAGTTGCTGCAGCTACTACTGTTTCATCAAAAGAAAGGGCTGAAAATCCGGATGAAAGGAAGTAGACTATTGTCCACAATTGCTATAGCTTATTTTATGGTAGGTTTTGTTTTTACCATAGGGTTTGCTCTTTATTATAAATGGCCTTTTATTTCTTTTTTATCTCCGGGATTTTATTCTGTAATTTTAACCTGGCCATATCAGGCAATAGGATTTATTTATGACTTCTCAACCTATGGCTTAGCCGGTAAACCCTTCTGATCTCTTACAATAAGCCCTACTTACTCTTACAAAACATCTATAGAATAACTTCATGATAAAAATATTTTTCATTTTATTTTTAAGCCTCTGGTACTATATTTGTTATATTTCTTTTATAGAACCCCACGGCGAAGCTGATAACTCCCTTAAAGAAAGACTTGGCACTATACTTTGGCATTCTTCAGATTATGGAGGAGAAGAACATGTTTATTGTTATTATCCAAAGAAGGGAAATGTAATAATAAAAAGAGTCCAAAAAATTGATGAGTGCGGTGATTTTTTGGGAATAGCTATTTTTTATGAAGGATCTTTGGTAACCGAGAAAGACAAGATATTGACATCATCAACCATTTGATCAAATAATAAATTAAGAAGAAAGGTGGTGATAAAAAAATGCAAATATTAATCGCCATAGTATTGAATGCTTTGGCTTTACTCGCAACAGCTTACGTTGTTCCAGGATTTAGAGTTGCTGATTTTACAACAGCAGTTCTTGCAGCAATAGTTTTAGGAGTTGTTAATACATTTATAAAACCAATTATAAGTTTTATATCGCTTCCAATAACTATTGTTACTTTGGGACTTTTTGCTTTTATTATTAATGCTGTTTGTTTATTTTTAGTCTCAGCTATTGTTAAGGGAGTAATGATTGATGGCTGGGTTCCAGCAGTACTGGGAGCAATTGTTTTGTCAATTGTCTCAACAGTTCTATCAACTTTACTTAAAGATATATCTAAAAAATAGGTAGATTCTATTCTTTAGAAATGAAATGTTTTATTCCGAGCGTAAGCGAGGGTCAAAACTTTCACTCCTTATTTCCGGAGTGAAAGGCTTTATGCACATCTTTAAGATGAGCATTGGTGACATGGGTATAAATTTGGGTGGTTGAGATGTTAGAGTGACCAAGCATTTCCTGGACAGAACGGATATCGGCCCCATTGATTAACAGATCTGTGGCAAAAGAATGTCTTAAGGTATGTGGTGTAGCTTTGACAGACAAACCAAGTTTTTTAACGTACTTTTCTACTATCCTTTCAATGGAGCGGGTAGTTAGTCTCATTGCCTCACCATTATTGGCCGGATCCACTTTCCCCTGAAATCTAATAAATAAAGGCTTAAAAGTATCTTTTCTAACGTTCAAAAACCGCTCCAGCCAATCTGCGGCCGTATCTGATATAAATACCACCCGCTCTTTTCCACCTTTACCCACTATGCCAAACTCGCGCCTGCCTAAATTTATGGTGTCGCGGTTTAAAGAGGCCAATTCCGACACCCGCAGGCCAGTGGAAAAAAGTGTTTCCAAAATACATCTGTCACGGATCCCATCCTTTTTGGTAGTATCCGGAGCTTCCAGCAGGAATTTTAAGTTTGTATCATCCAAAATCTTTAAAGGCCGGGGATCAGTATCACCGAGCTCCACTTTTTCCGGTGATAGGGTAGATATATCAATCCTAGCCAGATAACGTAAAAAGGCCCGCAAGGCAATCATAAAATAATTTTGGGTAATCCGTTTAAGGGGTTTTTTACTTTTAGGATCAGACCATCTGGACAAATATAATCTGTATTTTCTGACCATATCCAAATCAATCTCTTTGGGGTTAATATCACCGGCAAATTCCAAAAAACGCTTCAGGTAATGATCATAATTTTTAATGGTTAATTGAGAGGTATTGCGTTCCAGCTCCAGATATTCCAGGAAGTCTGTGATTAGGGCAGAAAGAGTCATATTAAAGCAAAGCCAGGCC
>OBEQ011433820.1_pt1 | contig 21965 bp, 19 predicted proteins | sample 1670901 | NCBI WGS metagenome assembly OBEQ01 (sample SAMEA104232315, study PRJEB22302) | groundwater metagenome | biome: forest; feature: aquifer; material: groundwater | place: USA | collected 2011-08-07 | depth 5.4 m
AATATAACCCACTAACCCATCAAACCAGACATAGATAACGTGCTCTGCGTCCCCCGGCACCGGTATGCCCCAGGGCATCTTTGATTTCAGGCGTGAAATGGAAAAATCTTGTAATCCCCTTTGGACAAAGGCTTTAATTTCATTAAAACGAAAATCCGGCACCACAAAATGCGGATTCTTTTTATAAAACTCTGTTAATTTATTCCCAAATTCACTATATTTGAAAAAATAATTTTCTTCCTTGATAATTTCCAGTGGGCGACCGGGATGAATCGGGCATTCATTATTGACTAGTTCAAAATCACTTTTATTTTCTTCGCAACCAACACAATATTTCGCTTCATAATTTTTTTTATAAATATATCCATTATCATAAACTCGTTTCCAGAATTCTTGCACCGCCTTTTCGTGATTCGGGTCAGTGGTGCGGACAAAATGCAGATCTTTATCCATGCCAAAAATTTTCACCGACTCCTGGAAACGCAAGAAACTCTGATCCACAAATTCTTGCGGGCTTTTTCCTTCAGACAAAGCCTTCTCGTATATTTTCATTCCATGCTCGTCCGTGCCAGTATTAAAAAAAACATCCAGGCCCTGCAGTTTTTTGGAACGCACGATAATATCCGCGCGGACAAACTCCAGCGCATGGCCGATATGCAGATCGGCATTCACATATGGAAGCGTCGTGGTAAGATAAAAGGCTTTGCCTTTTGATTTGACGTCGACTCGGACACCAAGAGCAGCATCCTGCCCTTGTGCTCCTCGCTCGTCAAAATAAAAAGCATTTTTTTTGATCATAAGCTAGCGGGATTCATTACTGCTTCGAGCTAAAGTTTTATTTTTTTCAATGTCACTCAAAAATTCCATGACCACAACCGCCACCGGAATAGCCAGCACTCCTCCCCAGATCCCACCCAATTCAAAACCGACCAAAACCGACAAAATTATGACGATCGGTGAAAGACCGACAATTTTTTTGATAATCAACGGAGCAAAAAGGAAAACCTCAAATTGATGGACGATAATATAGGCGCCAGTCACCATCAGGGCGCTAGAGAGTCCGCCCGAAAGATAGGAAAAAGCAAAAGCCGGAATCAGGGCCACTAAAATACCGTAAGGCACCAACTCCATTATCCCGGCAATCAGAGACAAGAAAAGCGCGTATTCTATTCCGAGGAGCGAGAGTATTAAATAAATGAGCACCGCGATGACAAAACCCAAGAGCATCTGACCTTTGATCCAGAGAGCTATTTTGCGGCGCGAGCGTTCCCATAAATCTACCACATAAGTGTCGTATTGAATCGGAACAATAATCCGAAGAAAATTCTCTATCCCCCGTTCTTGGATTGAGAGATAGAAAGAAATAAGAATAATTAATATAAAATTAAAAATACTTCCGAAGGCAACGGAAAGCACCTTAAAAAATCCCCCGGAAAGATTCAGAACAAAAGCTTTGGATACTGCCAATAGATTGACCAGCGAAAAATTGCTGGAAAGAGTGCTGACTATATCTTTGGCGCCAGAGAATGCTTCATTTTTAAAATAGTTCAGGAAAGTAATATCCGGTATGTAAGAGGAAAGAAAATTGGAAAAGTTATAAATTTCAGTTATTAAAAGCGGAGCAAAGAGGTAAAAAGTTCCAGCTACGACCAGCAGTGAGATGGCGTACAAAATCACAATTCCAAAAACTCTTTCAATTCCTATTTTCCGAAAATGAGGAACGGCTGACTCCACAAAAGAAGCAATCATGATAGAAGTCAAAACCACAAAAATCAGATCACGCAAGTACCAGAGCAAAAACACACCCAGAGCCACCAAAACTGCTCGGATCATCGTGCCGGTGGTGACAGAAAAAGAGACAGTGCCATTCTTTTCAAACATAGAAATATAATAGCACAAGATGGCTAAATTAAAAACTCAAAACTTCAGTATCTTCACAAATTTAGCCTTGTCTTGAAAGGGCCCAATCAGCGCTAGGTTGAGTTTATTATTTTGAAAAATATCTCGGGCTAGGGTTTGGATTTGGCTGGCGGTTACTTTACGGATTTCTTGGGCCTTTTCTTCGGCTGAACGAATTTCTTTTTTTAAGAGTTCTTGCCCGCCGTAAAAATTTGCAATTTCATCGCTTCCCTCCAGAGAAAGTTTCATATTGCCGATCAGGCACTCTTTCACTTTATTTAATTCTTCTTGGCCCACTCTTTCACTTTTTAATTTTCTGCACTCGGCCAGCACGGCAGAAATAACTTCGTCAATTCTTTTATTGTCCACCCCGGCAGAAATTTGCAGAACTCCATGATCAGTATAGGCATCATTGTAAGCGCGAACGTAGTAGCCGACACCCATCTCTTCGCGCAACTTTATAAAAAGCCGAGAACTCATTCCCCCGCCCAACACTCCGCCCAAGACCGAGAGCACCGGATTTTTCTGACTGAACAAATCGTAAGACCGCACCCCTAAGACAAAATGGGTTTGATCTGTTTGTTTAAAATTAATTAGGGCCTGCGGTTTTTTCTGTACTTCTTTTACTCTCACTTTGCCTATTTTCTTGCCGGGTGAAACTTTTTTAAAAATATTATGGACTTCTTTTGAAACTTCTCGTTCGGTCACCTGTCCGGCAATAATCAGCACGGTCGCTTCGGGCAAGTAATGCTGGCTTTTGTATTTTACAAAATCTTCCCGTTTCATTTTTAAAATATTTTTTTTCTCACCGGCGACATTCCAGCCGGCCGGCTGATCTCCATAAAGCAACTTCATAAACAAATCCTGCACGTGTCTCTCCGGCATATCTTGATACATATTTATTTCTTCAATGATTACGCCTTTCTCTTTTTGCATTTCGGCGTCGGGAAAAGTGGAATTCAGATAAATATCCGAAACAATATCAAAAATTCGGCGGAAATGCCGCGCGTCGGATTTAGCATAATAACCCGTGTATTCCTGCGCCGTGAAAGCGTTGTATTGGCTCCCGAGGGCATCTAATTCCTTTGAAATATCAACAGCTTTGGGCCTTTTAGCTGTTCCTTTGAAACACATGTGTTCCAAAAAATGTGAAATGCCGTTCACTTTTTTATCTTCGTATTTCGAGCCCGCCTCCACCAAGACCAAGACCGTCACCGTCGGATTGTCCTTCATCGGCACCGTAATCACCCGCAATCCGTTATCTAAAACTTTTTTATGGAATTTCATTTTTCCATTCTAGCATAAATCACCACCCCTAGTCTCTCATATATCACCACCCCGCTCCGACTAGGTCGGAGCACCCCTCCTCCCCAAGGAGGGGTAAAATTCAAATGCAGTTTTAGTATCACTTAGTTTCGGAATTTTCACCCCCTCCTTTCGGAGGAGGGGGCTGGGGGTGGTGATGAATTATGAATTAGGAGTGGTAATTCTAGATTTTCTCTTTGATAAATTTCACCAGCTCGGAAACTTTTACCCTCTCCTGCTCGCCGCTATCACGATCGCGCACGGTAACAGCATGATCGGTCAGCGTATCAAAATCAACCACGATGCAAAACGGCGTGCCGATTTCGTCCTGCCGGCGATAGCGCTTGCCGATGTTGCCATTATCATCCCACGCCACTCGTCCGAATTCAGCTTTGAGCGGTGCATAGACTTTGGTGTTCGCATATTCCACCAGTTCCGGCTTGTTTTTAAGCAAGGGCGACACGGCGCAAATCACTGGCGCAATGTTCGGTTTGAATTTCAAATAAGAACGCATTTCTCCGTTTTTGTTGTCTTCCGAATATGCAGATAATAACAACGCGAGAAATGCCCGATCAAGACCAAAAGACGGCTCGATGGCATGCGGCACGATTTTTTTCCCGACGCTTTCGGTCGGGATCCCGACCCCTTCGGGCGTCGGGACATCTTCATCCAGATATTCTAGTTTGTGAGTTTTAAGATCAAAATCAGTTCGGTAGGCCAAACCAAAAAGTTCTTTTCTTCCGAAAGGAAAATCAAATTCAAAATCGATTGTTCTTTTGGAATAATGCGCCCGCTCGGCATCCGGCACTTCCAGTTCGTGCACTTTGTTCATATCAATACCCACTTCTTCCATCCAGCTAAGCATTTCCTCTTTCCAATATTCAAAATATTTCTCCCACTCGGCCGGACGAATAAAATATTCGATTTCCATCTGCTCAAATTCACGCTGGCGAAACAAAAAATCTCGCGGGGCAATTTCGTTCCGGAAAGCTTTACCGATTTGGGCGATGCCAAAAGGCAGTTTCGGATGAAAAGCATCCACCGTATTTTTAAAATTGACGAAAATTCCTTGAGCTGTTTCTGGCCGCAGATAAGAAGTTGCAATCTCGTCTTTTTTTGCTCCAACTTGTGTTTTGAGCATTGTATTAAATTGTTTGCCATCCAAAGGATCGGCAAAATTCGCTACATGCCCCGTTGCTTCCCAAACTTTTGCATTCATCAAAATGGCCGCATCTACCCTGTGCATATCGCGCCTCCCATATACAAATTTTTTCCACCAAGAATTTTTTAAATTATCTTTCAAATCTACTCCTAAGGATCCATAGTCATAAAAACCAGCCAAGCCCCCATAAATTTCCGAGCCCGGGAAAACAAATCCTCGCCTTTTGCAAAGCGATACTATTTTTTCCATTAAGTTTTCTTCTATTTTCTCTTGCATTTGTCTTATATTTTTTTTGAAATTTTTTCCGCCTGAGGCGGATCCGCCTTTGGCGGAAAATTTTAACCTATTCAGTCACCGAAGCCCCAGCCGGCGGAAAACTCGGATCGCTGTCCAGAGCTGTGCGCAGCGATGTTTTACTTACTCTCACATCCACATTAGCAAAATCATCGTGTCCAGTCAAAATCGCATCATTGACAATAACTGGGATAGTGGCAACTTGAGAAAGAGAAGGAGTGAGAGCCACTTGAAAAGCGACTTCTCGACCAGCTCGGGTAATACCGGTGCCTTTCGGAATATTTCCTACATTCCAAATTATTTCTTTTCTGGAGGGATTGTAAGTTAAATCTTCGCCGGCTGGAGAAACAGTGCCGACAAAACGCATCCATTGAGGAAGAGTAGAATGAATAATCGCTTTGGAAATATTATTGGCGGTATTGGAAAGAGACCAGACAATTGTATAAGTTGTTTCTTTTTCAACTTTCGGAGGTATCGAACCGGAGTTGATGAAAGGTCCGGAATAATAAAATGCTTTGGTCGCAAATCCAATATCAGAAATAATTTTAACGCTTGAAGACTCAAAATTATTCAAATCTTTGGTCGCATAACCCTCCAGCAATTGCTTGCCGGAAATGGAAATTTCTATATTTACCGAAGGATCAGCCAGCATCCCGCCCGAAGCGGAAAAGAGTGAGAGCGGAGAGATAGAAAAAGTGACCGACCCGGAATCGCCCGGATTTATTTCTTTAAAATTATCCAGAGAATTTTTATCCCAAATTATCAAGTCCTGCGAAGAATCATAAAAACCCTGTTCGGCATTGATCGTTTTGCGATTGACAGCATTGCCGGAAATTTTTGCCCGAATACTAAGATCGTTGACCTTGGTGTCTAAATTATTGGTCCAGCGAATTTGGCCATGGATCGGAGTCTTGGCATCAGTTGCATATTCTCTCTGATAGACACCGTTGATCCAGAGTTTTGCTTCAACGAATGGCTTTTTGATCGTCACAGTGTGGGCCAGAGAATTAAAAACAATATCAATCATCGATTTATCGGATTTGGACTGCGATCCGCTCCAAATGCGAAATGTTTTTTCTTCCCCGTCAAAAACATCCAGCATAGTGCCAGAGATAATAATCTTGTTTTCCACGCCCGGGGCTAAATCCCCCAGATTCCAAACATTATTGCCGAGGGCAGGTGCTGGTACGGCCTTGGCAAACTGGAACCCAACTGGATAATCAAGTTTAATAAGTGCTTTGGAAATTGGCCTGGTAGCATTTAAGGTTGTTTTGACATTCAGAACCAGGTCTTGGTTCGGACTGATAGTTAGAGGAGCGTCAACGGAAAGATTTATGGGCGTGGAATTTATTGAAACTTCATAAGGTTTCTCCTTGACGAAAATAGCATTGGACCCTTCCACCCGATATTCCAGAGAAATTTTTATAGGACGGACGCTTCCTTGCTCGCCAAAAAGCACCAATTTTATGTTTTCATTGCGCACTGCTCCGGCCGGAATCGTCCCCAGTGATTCGCGTAAACGTTCAATTTGATCAGACAAAGTATTAGAAGAACTTTTAGGATATTCCACAATCAGATCGGCTAAATCCAACGGAGATTTATTTCTATTGGTAATCCCGACAACCAGTGAGAGCTCTTCTCCGCCCGCCGTGAAAGCATTCCCCAGTATTGAGATATCAATATTATCGTTAGAAACAGTATTGCCGCCGGCCAGAAAAACATAAGCAGCATAGCCTAAGGCTAAAATAAAAAAAGATACTGAAAAGATAAAGAGTTTTTTAAAGATAGAGGTCCGCATAAAAAAATTTTCTTCAGGATCGGTTGCCGGCTCCTCGGTCTCCCAAGAATCTGGCACGCTCTTCATATCCGAGTGGGTAAAACTGTCTCGGTGTTCTATCTTGGTTTGATAATTTTTACTAAAGAGCTTACCCTTGAGCTCTTCTATCCGGTTTAGTTTATTTCTGTCACTTGGTGGCATACTGTAATTGTATCATACTATAAATGCGTTTCTTTGAGAGCCTTGTTGATTTCGGAGAGTATTATTTTTCTATTTTTGGAAGCCCGAAATATGATCTCTTGTTCAAAAGGAGACTGGATGAAAGCTTCCAGTATATTATTCCCACCTATATAGCCCAAATTATGAACAATACGCAAAACAATAACGGCTTCGGCATTACGTAGATCTTCTTGATTTTCAATTTTCTCTAGAATAGACAAACCGTTTAATAAATCAATAAACAGGGCCTCGTTTGGTTCAACTCCGGCCAACAGTCTTTTGAGTAGGGCAGAAATATTCGCGAAAACTGCTAAATTTTCCGGATTTTTAGATATTTGTTCCAGGTCGTTCGTCTTTGAAGCGCTGGTCACGCGCCAAAAATCTTTGCCTTGGACTAGGTCAACTTTGACGTGAGCAAAATCTTGCAAGATGAAACGCAATTTGGAAGACATCTTGCGCACCCCCTGGGCCGAAGCAGAAATCATCCCCAAATCGCGAGTAAAAATAGAATAATATTTCCCCGCTTCCCCGAAATTCCTGCTTCCCAAAATTATTCCCTCGGTGTGATAAATGTGATGCATGTGATTTACTAATTCAACCTCACCCTACCCTCTCCTGAAAGGAGAGGGTTTTAAATTAAAATTCTTCTTCTGTGTTTTCTTCAAAACTTTTAAACACTATATTAAATTTAGGTAGAACTAATTTTGGCACCATGTGACACGTACCAAAGTTAGGACTCAACATTCCGTCGTGTACTGGAAAGCAAACTTTCGGTCTTACATCTAATACATATTTCATAGAATCTCGAACTCTAGACCATGGGCCAGCGACAGGTAAAGCCAAAATTTCAACTGGTTTATTGGGATTATAGAAAGCATCACCAGGATAAAATAACCTTTTACCTATAAAGTATCCGGTATTTTGTACCTGTCCAAATTCCTCAAAAATTTCTGCATGTTTATCGCCATGAGCTTCAAGAAAAACTCCGGCAAATTCTCCTGAGTGTTTGTCTTCTAAAATTTCATGCTTAACTCTAGCTTCTCCAAGAATTTTACCTACCCCACTATTCGTAATGATTTTAGCATTTGGATTATTGTTTAATATTTCTTTCAGGGATTCAACATGCAAATGATCCGCATGTTCGTGCGTTATTAAAATTAAATCAATATCTTTCTCTTTCGCTTGTTCTTCTAAAGTATAAGACCCTGGGTCCGTCATAACCCTTTTGCCATTTACTTCTACAACAAAACAACAATGTCCAAGTTTCTTGATTTTCATCCTTTTATTATACCACAGACCAAATCAGAAATTAAAAAATAAATACATAATAGTATAATAACAGCGGCCGCTTCTATTGTGTTATTATAAAAAAACTATTAAATTAAATTATAAGTTGAAGGCTTTTTCCAATAAGTCTCGGTTGGTAATGTCTCGAGCTAAAATAAAATGCACATACTTACCTATACCCCAATAATTGGCAATAAAGTCAATTTCCTTTTGGCATGGGTATGGATAAACCCAGACACTATCGTTAAACCTAACACACCCTAGTTCTTTTAATTTCTCTCGCAAAGAATCTCGGGCGGTTTTTTTCTTTTCAGGAATATCAAAAACAACTACCCGAAAATTTCTGTCCCAAATCTTTGGTTTTTTTATTTCTAGTTCCTCATAATTAAATCTCAGCAAAATATTCCGGCCACTTTCAGTAAGAATAATTTTAGTACAATGACCATCTTCTTGAAAATCAATTAACTTTTGTTTTCTTAATTTCAAAAAATAGTGAGGTATATTCTTAGGTTTTTTATTCAGCCCGAAAATTTCCTTTACCAGTAACTTTGTTATTTTATAGCTCGTCCTTCGATTTGACAAGGCGACTGTTATTCCAATTCCCATACCTAGAGCGCGAATTATTTTCCCTGAATTAGATTCTTTGTCAATTATTCTCATGAATATATAATAACACAATATTAACGGCCGTGTCTATTACGTTATGATGTTTCTATTTTCTATTTTATCACAAAATTTTTTAATTCTGAAATTATCGGTTTTACTGTTTCGTTATTTATGTCTTCCGGTTTTATTTTGCACTTGGCAAAAATTTGCCTTTCAATTTCTCTGCCGCACTCAACTAATTTTTCTCTTTCTTCTTCATCCATTGCACCAAAAGTACTCTTGTGGTTTTTGTATCGCTTTTTACCTTCCTTCATCCGTTCCTCATACGAGACTACTCCATGCGGATCAACTCTCCCGTCGGAGTAATGGACTATTTTAATTTCTAAACTATCAGAGTCATGGTGCTTGCATGTAAATGAGAAACGAATTTGATCCACTAAGCTCCCTATTTTAGGAGACAATCCAAGTTCTTTTATAATTTTTAGCGTCGCTTCATGTTCGTTTTCTCCATACTTTTTTATATATTCATTTTGCACTTCCTGCCAATACTCCACACCCTCTGGCTCATAAAATTCAGGAAGAATACCTATTCTAAATTTAATAATGTTCCCCATGTCATGCAGTAAACAGGCGTTAACAATACTTTCTCGATCCACGGGGATATTAATAGAATCGCATATCAGCGATGCCACCGCGGCCACCCGCAGCATGTGCTCCTGCAGGCTCGGCATTATTTTGTATTTTTTATAGATTTTTTCAATACTCATAGTCATTCGGTCGCCCGGGGCAAGTCCCATTTTCTTTCTCTCGTCTTGAAGCTCCCGCATAAACTCGCGATGCTCCCCTTCGGCCTTGAGCGCTGGAGTTAATTTTGTATCCAGATCCACAACTCCTGTTCCTTGATAATCTTTAAGATTAACTTCTTCTTTAATTATTTCAGCGTACATATTTGAAACACTTGGACCGGTGGCTAGGATGAGTGGTTGTCGAACAGGAATATTTTTCTGTTGTCTTTCTTTGAGCAAGGTAGAAACAATTTCCCTAGCTATTTCCATATCTTTTATAATTGTTGACTTTTTCTGAAAAAATACAAATACAGATTTTCGAACTTTCGGCCAATTTTCCAAATGCACGCTTTCAGCGTCATTTTCATTCCTTAATTTCAGCCAAATATCTTCGGCCGCGAAAGGTGCAAAAGGAGCCAGAAGTTTAGACAAGGTCTTTAAAACATAGTATAGAGTTTGCTTGGCATCCTTATCCCTCTCTTTTATTCTTTCTCTGGATCGTCTTAAGTACCAAGTAGAAAGGTCCCCGACGAAATCCCTGATTGCACGCACCGGTTCAAGAATTTTATACTCATCCATTTTTTCTGTACACTCATCAATTAATTCATCTAGTCTGGCTAAAATCCATTTATCTAAAATATTTTTTGATTTTGGGCGATCATTTTTTTCTAAATTTTTATCTCGATAAAGCTCATAAAACGCCAGCACGTTGTAAAGCAACCCAAAAACTTGTTGATGGAGCAGTTGCACCGTTTTTTCATCAAAATTTTTAGACTCGCCCGGCTGATTGACTGAATACATCCAAAGGCGAAGCGTATCTACACCGTATTTCTCCATCATAATCCAGGGGTCAACAACATTCCCCAGAGATTTAGACATTTTCTTGCCGGCGGCATCTAAAAGATGCCCGAGACAAATGACATTTTTATAAGCTTTGCCCCGGCCCATTAATACTCCGACAGCATGCAAAGTATAAAACCATCCGCGAGTCTGGTCAATCGCTTCAGAAATATAATCCGCCGGATAACCCGGACCGTCTACCCACTTTTTGTCCTGAAAAGGATAATGATCTTGAGCAAAAGGCATTGCGCCGGAGTCAAACCAGACATCCATCACTTCTTTAGTACGCATCAAACTGCCACCACAGTCACATAAAAGTGTAACCTCGTCAATATATGGACGGTGTAAATCAAGCTCATAATTTTCATTATGCGGCAACTTGGTCATTGAAAAACTTTCAACATAAGCAGGTGGAGTTTTTTTGAATGTTTGTCTTAAAATTTCCGATGAATTCTCCCTATTTAAACCCTCCAAAATCGGTTTGAGATTTTGAAAAAAGATACCGTGAGTAAAAATCAAAATATTTTTATTTTGATATTTCTGATCAATATCATATAAAAATTCCCCTATGCGGTTTTTAGCCTCTTGAAGACTTTCTCCTTCGGGAATTTCAAAATTCATGTTGAACTCATGACCTTTACGGAATTTCATATAGTCATCTATGCTTTTCAAGTTGAAAATCCCGAATTTATATTCTTGGATTCGTGAGTCTATAATAATATTTTCTTTATTAAAACCAATTTCATTCGCTACGATTTCAGCCGTTTCTTTAGCGCGAAGAAAAGGAGAACTTATAATTACATCTATATTTTTATTTTTTAATTCTTTTGTATTTTCTAAAACCTGCATTCTGCCTTTTTGCGTGAGATGATGAGGGTTATCTGATTTACTACTGCACATATCTAAAATATTATGATCCGCTTCCCCATGCCGCATGACCAAATATTTATTGCCAGATTTTTTTGTTTTTTCTTTCATCTCGGCAATACTTCCAATAACATTAGTTTTCTTACAATTCAGGCACTGCCAAACGGGCAAGGGCGTCCCCCAATAGCGCTCGCGAGAGATAGCCCAATCTTTAACTTCTCTGAGCCATTCGCCAAAACGCCCGTCGCGGATATGCGCCGGTTCCCAATTTATTTCTCGGTTTTGGCTGATTAATTGCTCTTTTATTTTCGGGTCAGACATTTTGATATACCAAGAATCGCGCGCGTAATAAATGAGCGGAGTTTTGCAGCGCCAGCAATGCGGATAGGAGTGTTCGTATTTTTCTTTTTTCAAAAGCAACCCGCGGTGCGCCAAATCTTTGATAACGTCCACCGCCACTTCTTCGTCACGAACAAATCGTCCAGTAAATAATCCCGTGCCAGCCAAAAATTTTCCATCCAGACCGACCAAATGATGTTTGGGCAAGCCAACTTCCGTTCCGAGCACGAAATCGTCCTGCCCATACATCACGGCCGTGTGCACTACACCGGTGCCGTCTTGGGTGCTAACAAAACCTGCTTCGTAAACTTTATACGCTTTTGGAAGTTTGGATTTTTCACTTTCGGGCAGAGTGTTCGCAAAGAATGGATAGAGCGGCTCGTATTCTAAACCGAGCAAATCTTTGCCTTTTAGTTCTTCTAAAACTTGATAGGCGTCAATCAGAATAGAAAGCCGATCTTTGGCTAAGATATATGTTTCAATTCCACTTTTGATTTTTACATAATCAATATCTTTTCCGACCGCCAAGGCAACGTTACCGGGCAGAGTCCAGGGCGTGGTCGTCCATGCCAGCAAATAAGTGCTGGCCGCAGACTCGTGCAGACTAGACGCAGACGGTCGCAGAAGTTTAAACTTTACATAAACTGACAAGTCTTTTACATCTTCATAACCCTGCGCAAGTTCATGCGAAGATAAAGCCGTACCGCACCTCGGGCACCACGGCACAACTTTATAATCTTTAAAAAGCAAATTCTGACCATTTATTTTTTTAACAATATTCCAAACTGATTCAATGTAATTATTGTGATAGGTCACATAGGGATTTTTTTGATCTACCCAAAAACCGATGCGTTCCGTAAACTTGCTCCACAGATCAACATATTCCCAGACACTTTTCTTGCAGTCTTGATTGAATTTTGCAATACCATAATCTTCAATCTCTTTTTTTGATTGAAAACCAAGCTTCTTTTCTATTTGCAGTTCTACCGGAAGTCCGTGCGTGTCCCAGCCAGCCTTGCGGCGCACATGGTAGCCTCGCATCGTTTTGTAACGCGGGATAACATCTTTGAAAGCCCGCGCTTCTAGATGGTGCAAGGCCGGTTGAGCATTAGCCGTCGGCGGACCCTCGTAGAAAACAAATTCGCCCTTCGGTGCGGACTTTTCTAAAGATTTCTCAAAAATTTTATTTGCTTTCCAAAATTCCAAAACCCGCTCTTCGCGCAGGGCGGCTTCGGATTTATTACTCTCTCCATTCTCAGCCATGATTGGCTGATTTTAACATAAAATTTTTTATTTTACATCCTCTCCGGCGCTTGGATGCCGAGGAGGTGCAGGCCGGTTTTTAGGACGAAGGCGAAGGCAAAAGTCAGGGCTATTTTGTAGGGGGAAGTGGGGTCTTCTTTTTGAACAATCAGGGCATGGCCGTAAAAATTATTATAGGCATGAGCAATTTCTATCAGATAATTGGTGAGGTAATGCGGCCGGTATTCGGAGGCAGATTTAAGCACAACTTCCGGGAATCGATACAATAATTTTTCTAGTGCAAAAGTTTCCTCGGGTAAAATTTCAAAATCCGGCAAAATATTTTCTTTTTTCGCTTTTTCCAAAACTGAATTGGCTCGGGCATAGGAGTATTGTAGATAAGGCCCAGAGTCCCCTTCAAATGAAATAGATTTCTCAAAATCATAAATAATGTCTCCGCCGATGGATTGTTTCAGAATGGAATATTTGAGAGCCGCTACGCCGACAATTTTTGCAATTTCATTTTTCTTTTCCTCGTCCCAGTCGCGCTCCGTTAATTTTTCAGAGACTAAAGCAATAGTGTCTTGAAGAAGCGACTCGCCGGTGATAATATTCCCTTTGCGCGAACTCATCTTGCCGGAAAAACTTTTGCCAAAACGCATCATCCCGTGGGTGATATGCAGCATTTTATTTTCATATTCTGGATAGATAAGTGAAAGAGCTTTAGCAACAACTTTCATATAATCCGCTTGCTCATTGGCAGTCACGACTAACGCAAGACTCATGTCTGGTATTGTTTTGAATTTCTCGACAGTCAGCCCTAACTCTTTACCTTCATAGGTAGGTAGGCCTTCCGAGGTAATGAAAACTCGAGTATGTAATTTTGAGTCGTATTTTTCAGCTTTAAATACTATGGCACCATCAGACTCTTCGAAGATCCTTCGATTGTCCTCAGGACCTACGGCTTTACCTAAATTATCTCGCACGATATTTGCTCCGAAGGGAGCAACTTGGCTCTCTAAAAAATAAAAATCAAATTTCGTGCCAAGTATTCTGTAGAGATCCTCAAAAGCTTCCATCGTCGCTTTAAAACCCCAATCATATATTTCATTAACTTTCGGATCACTCTTGTCATAAATTTTCTTATTTATTTCGTCAATGGCTGTTTTGGCTTGTTGGTTATTTGTGTATAGATCCGCACCTGTTGCGTAAGCTTTCCCGATATTCAGTGACTGTAAGGAATTGGAAACGGACTGGTCTTGCAATTCCGTAGTTTTTAAAAGACCAAAAATTGCTTTGGCCACATGCAACCCGATATCACCTTGATAATTGGCCCGTGAGACGATCGCGCCGGAGTGTTCTAGAATTCGAGCGATAGACTCACCAATGGCATTGGTCATCAAATGCCCGATATGAAAAGGCTTGAAAGGATTCGGGTCGGTGTATTCAATCATTATCTTCTGGCCGGAGAGGGTGTCATTTTTGCCCACTTCTTCACCCTGATTTACAATCTCTTCTATTGAACTGGCAAAAAACTTTCGGGAGAGGTAAAAATTTATAAAGCCTGCGCCGGCTACTTGAATTGCCCCCTCTCCTTTCAGGAGAGGGTTGGGGGTGAGGTTTATTTGATTTGCTATTTTTTCTGCCAGTTCTTTCGGGTTGGTCTTTAGTTTTTTCGCTAAAGTAAAAGCAACGTTCGTTGAGTAGTCGCCATTCTTCAAATCTTCTGGGCGTTCTAAAATTATTTCCGCGTTTTCTATTTGCAAATTTTCCAGAGCTTCTCTTATTGAATTTTTTATTTTTTCCTGCATTAGCATTTTTTATTCGCATGTGCCTATTTGTAAGGCTATTCGTATACTATTTTCTCCCCGTAGAACCAAACGCTCCTGTGCCCCGTGAAGAATCGGAGAGCTTTTTGACTTCTTGCAACGTTGCTATGACCACCGGATAGATTATTAATTGGGACACTTTATCTCCCTTCTCTACAGTATAAGGTTTATTGGATAAATTTACCAAGTGAGTATTATATTCGCCCCGATAACCGGCATCAAAAACCCCGCCCATAGTATGCAGCCCCGCCTTGGAGATACTGCTTTTGTCTTTAACAATGGCGGCAAAACCCTTTTTAAACTCGAGAGCGAACCCGTGAAAAAACCGATAATGCTCTCCGGGCGAAATTTTTACCGTCTCCATCGCATACATATCCATCCCCACATCGCCGGGATGGTGATACTTCGGCAACTGCGCATCTTTTTTTAGTTTTTTAACTTTAATTTTCATTACTTACTGAAGGTGATAGTTAGGTCAGTCTCAAGTGCTTTTGCTAGTTTTTGTGCAAACTTAAATGTTGGATTATATGTGCCTGATTCAAGCCGTGATACAGCTGACTGTCCTGTACCTAAGCGTTTTGCAAGCATTTTTTGAGAAATATTTTTCTTGATACGACTATCTATGATGGCGTTTATAAGCGCGTATTCTGGACCTAAATCATTATAAGCTTTTAATATTTTAGGGTCTCGTAAAAGCTCATCATGGAGGTCTGAAAATTTTGGTAAGGATTTTGCATTTACTTTTTTTATCGGTTCTTTTTTCATGGTTTTAGTGTATCACATATACGTAATATTATGCAAGTGATGCTTTTCTTTGTCTCGCAACAGATAAATCATTCTTGTTTATCTTATTATCTTTCTTCTCAAAGATATGCAAAATAGTGGCCTCATTATTATGAAAACAATACAATATTCTAATCTGTTTTTTGCCTAATTTTCTTAATTCAAACAACCCTCCACCTATTGGCTTACTATACGGCATTTGTATTTCATTTCCACACTTTTGTAACAAAGAAAGTAATTTAAGAACATCCGCAATAGATTTATCATCCAGTGATTTTATAAAAATTTTTATATCCTCTGTATAATATCTAATGTCCATAAATTTTATGAAATGATCTTTTTAACTTTCTCATAAATTTTTTTATGGATATTTTCGCGAGTATCAATTAAACCGGCCTTGGCGCATTCTATTTTTATCCAGCCTTTTTGGGTTTTGGCGAGCCACAGAGCGCTCTGGCGGGAATTTTCCAAAAATTTAACATCTTTCTCGTGTACGTCTTTCTTCTTGCCTAAATAACTTCTCTTTTTATTTTTGTCACGTTCTTTTATCAATTTTAGCACAATGGGTATTGGCACGCTAAGATAAAAAACAACATCCGGACGGGGAATTTTAAAAACTTCGTATTCCATCTCGGCCAGCCATTTAATAAATGCTTCGCGCTTTTTCGTATTGGCAATTTTCCCGCCTTGGTGAATCTGGTTGGCGCTGGCATATCGGTTGGCAATCACAATGTTTCCCTCGCGCAGCCATTTTTTAATTCTGTCTCTAGATTCAAAACGGTCCGCCGCGTAAAGGGCGGAAACAATTTTCGGATGGACTTTCACAAAATTATAATACTGTTCGGAAAGGCAGTGCCCGATAAATTTCCCGAAAAAATTTGAATAATAATCCGGGAAATCCATAATCTTAACTTCCCGCCCTTCATTCTTCAGGGCCTTCACTAAAAGTTCGGTCTGGGTCGCTTTCCCGCTTCCGTCGGTGCCGTCTATAACTATCAGTTTGCCTTTGAATTTCTTCATAATGCTGTTTTTCTAGTATACCAAAATATACTGATTTCTGATAATCCCCAGTGACACACTATTGGCTATGGCAAATGTTGTATCATTTCTATATTTGGAGTATAATATGTTCTATGTCAATCGCAAGAGAGATTCTCGAAGAACTCTGGAATACAGAAATAAAATACAAGGGAATGACTGTGAATATTTTTGGCATTCCTCGCTTTAAGAAGTACCCATTGAGAAGCATCAGAACAACAGTTGATCGTTTAAAAAGAAAAAATATCATAGAAAAAGAATTGTCGGGAATTATTCTTTCAAAATACGGCAAGGAATACATAAAGAGAAAAATTGATTCCCTAAAACAGTTTGACAGACCGAAAAATATTTCTAAAGACAGAAATCTCATCTTAATGTTTGACGTACCAACTGAAAGAAAGCCGGAAAGAGAATGGCTGAGATGGCATTTAAAGAAGTTCAATTATATTATGATTCAAAAAAGTGTCTGGGTTGGTCCATCTCCTCTGCCAAAAGAATTCAGAGATTATATTGAAGAAATAAAACTTAGTAATTGCATTAAAATTTTTAAATTAGCTAAATCATACACTAAATGATACATTTTTTGCCATGGCAGATAATGTATCATTTATTTAAAAATAACTTTCCGAAAAACTTCAGTAGAGTATTGATCCAGTCCAGTTGCATTTTTAACTTCTTCGGCATTTAACCATTTGTATGCTATGTGTTCCTCGTCTAGTTGCGGTTCGCCTTCAATTTTTCCTATATAGGTCAGTCGCACCACATGTTTATCCGGCCGTAAAATATCCTGCGCGGCAAGTAATTTTGGCTCTTCAACCAAATTCAATTTAGTTTCTTCAAAAACTTCGCGTTTTAGATTTTCCAGCAAGGGAATACCAATTTTTATTCTCCCGCCAACAATGTCCAGCGAGTCATTTTGCTTAACCTCTGGATACTTTTCTAAATTTCTTTGCAAAAGCAAAAATTTTCCTTCCTTGTTCTGCAAAATTATTTTTACTCCAACTTGTAGTTCCATAAATTATTTACACAAACTTTTTTGGTATCGGAAATTTTTTGGCCAGAGATTTTATTTCTTTATGCACCGATTCTTTTAATTTTTTATTGTCTTTATTTTTCAGAACTTTAATCATCAGCTCGGCCACCCGTTTGCATTCTTTCTCTTTGAATCCCCGGGTGGTAATAGCCGGCGTGCCGAATCTTATGCCCGACGGATCAAGCGGTTTTCTCGGATCGTCGGCGATCATATTCATATTGAGAGTTATGCCCACTTCATCGAGCACCGTTTGCGCCTCTTTGCCGGTCACTCCGAGCGAACTATAGACATCAGCCAAGACACAATGATTATCTGTGCCACCGCAGAGAAGCCTCACCTTGTTTTTCTTGAACACTTCGGCCATAGCCTGAGCATTTTTAATAATTTGCGCCGCATATTTTTTGAAAGCCGGCGTTAAAGCCTCGCCGAAACACACTGCCTTGGCGGCAATCGCATTCATCAGCGGCCCTCCTTGGAACCCCGGGAAAACTGTCTTGTCAATTTTCTTTGCAATTTCTTCATTGTCTCGAGTTAAAATCATCCCCCCACGCGGACCGCGCAATGTTTTATGCGTGGTTGTAAGTATCACATCAAAACCATAGTCAAAAGGATTCTTATGAGCCCCTCCGGCAATCAGTCCAGCGATGTGGGCGGCATCCATAATAGCCAAGGCGCCAACCTTTTTTGCTATTTCAGAAAATTTCGCGTAGTCAAGTTCGCGTGTGTAAGCGGAAAAGCCAGCCATAATTATTTTCGGTTTCTCCTGGATGGCCACTTTGAGCATTTCGTCATAATCAATCTCGCCGGTGTCTACATTTTTCATCTTATAGCGAATGAAACGGAAAATCTTGCTGATGTAAGTAACCGGATGCCCGTGGGTTAAATGTCCGCCGTGCGACAAATCCATTCCCATAATCGTATCGCCCGGTTCCATCAAAGCGAAGTAGGTAGCGACATTGGCTGGAGCACCAGCATGCGGCTGGACATTGGCATATTTGCAATTAAATAATTTACAGGCTCGTTCAATCGCCAGACGTTCTACCGCATCGGTATTTTCTTGTCCGCCATAGTAACGTCGGCCCGGATAACCTTCGGAATATTTGTTGGTAAAAACGGAACCATTCGCTTTCAAAACATCTTCGGAAACGTAATTCTCGGATGGAATAAGTTCTAAGCCTTCTCTCTGCCTTTTTTCTTCGGCTTTGATTAATTTTTCTACTAGTTTATCTTTCATATTGCCATCTTAACATATGCCCATCAGATTGCACAATTATGCTGCCCAGTAAGTCAGTGCGAAAAACTTTCGCGCTAAATTGGACTAGGGTGTCCAATGTTTCTTGGTGCGGATGACCGTATTTATTGTTGCTGCCGTCGGAGATGAGTGCGTAAGTTGGCGCGACGGCTCGCACAAATTCGCCCGAGGGAGAAGTACGCGAACCATGATGCCCAACTTTTAAAATTGTGCTGTGTAATTGCGCAGGAGAATTTTCGCCTAGGATTATTTTTTCCGTTTTGGTCGTCGCATCGCCGGTCAGCATAATGGAAGTTTTTCCGTAAGTAAGTCTCGCGACGATTGACCCGTCATTCGTAGCCCAAGTGTATACATCGCGGTCGGGAAATAAAATATCTATCATCGCGCCGCCGCCGATATCAAGGCGCATTCCCCTTCTGGCCAAAATATCCGGAATGTTTTGCTTTTTTATTTCTTCTTCTAAATTCTGATAAGTTTTTGAATCATTAAAAGTTCCGGGCTCAAAAACTTTCCCCACTTTGTAATTTTTTAGAACATCTAAAAACCCACCGATGTGGTCAGCGTCGGGATTGGTAATAACTATGGCGTCTATGCTTCTGTCGAACGGAGACATCACCCGCGCCAGCGGACCCAAAACCTTGCGCGCCGGCCCTGCATCAAACATAATTTGCGTCCCGGTCGGCGACTCGATAAAAAGCGCATCGCCTTGTCCGATATCTAACATCGCAAAAGTCAGACCTCTATTTGAGCTTTTAAAATCAAGGCGAAACAGGAAAACATCAGCAACCAAAAGCAGTAAAACAAAAATAAGCAAGCCATACTTCTGATGTTTTTGAAACATGCTATAATGTTAGCACATATGAAATTTGAAGAAATAAAATTCAATATCGGGGCATTAAAAGGTATATCAGCTAAAAATATTGAAGAGCATTTGAAACTTTACGCGGGGTATGTAAAAAATACTAATTTGATTGTTGAGAAAATCGGAGAATACATGGCCGATCCAGAAAAAAATATGTTTGTGCTGGGAGAACTGCAAAGAAGATTCAGTTTTGAATTTAACGGCATGCGTAATCATGAATATTATTTTAAATCTCTGGAAGGCGGAGCGAAATCTCTCTCAAAAAATTCCCAATTAAAAACGGCCATTGAAAAACAGGCTCCGTCTTTTGACCTCTGGCTCACTTCGTTCAAACTATTAGCGATGACCCGCGGAGTCGGTTGGGCGGTGTTAGGCTATGACAAACAAACCGAACAATTTGTGCACATCTGGATCGACGAGCAACACTTAGGACAATTAAATGGGGTTGATTGGATACTCGGCCTGGATATGTGGGAACACGCTTACGTCTACGACTATCCGACTTCCGAAAAGAAAAAATATGTGGAAACTTTTTTTGAAAATCTAAATTGGGAAACAATCGAAAATAATTTCAAAAGGGCTCAGTAAAAAATATTTTAATATTTGGTCCGAAAAGTCTATAAATGAAGTAGGTGTAGATTAAAAGTGTCAGGATTAGCGGAAAATTGGGAATGGAAAACGCGGCCAAGGGCAGATTGGAGAAAAAACTGACCACGCCAAGCTCATAATGGAGAAAAAGATACGAGACATAGCCTAAGGGCGCAGCCAAAATGTAATGAATCAGCGCCGCCGAACCGGTGAGGAACCCCAAACCCATAGTGAATGGAATAAAAGGCAGAATTAAAATATTCGCCGGGAGTGCCACAATGGAGAGATTCCCCATTTTATACAGAATGAAAGGCAAGACAAAAATATATACAGCGCAGGTGACAGAAACGATGTCGCGCAATTCAAAACTTTTTGGAACCCACTGAAAATATTTCTCTACTTTCGGCGCGAAGAAAATCACCGCAATCGTAGCAATAAAAGAAAGTTGGAAAGAAACGTCGTAGACTAAAACAAACGGATTTAAAAAAATCATCACCACGCCGGCCAGTGAGAGGGCCCGCGCGACATCATAATTCCGGCCGGTCGCGCGGGCCACCAAGGCGAGAGTTGCCATTATCCCCGCCCTTATTGCCGTGGAACTTCCTCCAGTCATGATTATGAACAAAAAAATAATAAAAATTCCTATGCCAATTCCTAGATTTTGCAGGCGGGCAAAAAAGAGCTTGAATAATTTCATAAGCCATTCAGCAACAATTGTCACGTTGTAACCGGAAAGAGCCACTACGTGTATCGTACCGGTATTGACAAAACTTTGCCGCAAGGATTGGCTAAAAGACGCCTTCTCGCCTAAAATAAGTCCGCCCATAAATAAATTTTCCGGCGAGGCGATGGCCAAATTCATTTTTTCTAAAAACTTTTCTTTGAGGAGAAACAGGGCGGTTTTAATTTTGTTGCCATGGCCTCGTGAAATAATTTCAATTTTCGGATAACTCATGACATAAAAAATTCCATCTTTGCGCAAATAATTTACATAATCAAATTCCTTGCCCTGATCGGTAACAAAATTCTGCGGTTTTTCTAACTTCCCCGAAAAATTTATCTGATCACCGTATTTATAATCTATATCTAAATTAGTAGACAATAAAATCTTAACTGACACATTTTCTGCCATGGCAAAGTTTGTATCATTATTATATAATTTTGTCTCAACAGTTAATTTTTGATTATTTTCCCCAACACTCGGCTCATCGATAATTATTCCGTAAAAAGATGCTTTTTGATTCACTTGTGATTCAAAAACACTCGGAGCAGGGACATCAGTCATATGAAATCTAAAAATTCCAAAACAAACTAACAAAACAAAAATACTGGCAACGATTCCCCAATTATTTTTCGAGATTGAAATAAAAAACAATAGTAACGCAAAGCTAACAATTCCAAACAAAACGGCGATGTAGAAAACCCCGACGCCTAAAAGGGTCGGGGTCCCGACTCCTCCGGACGTCGGGAAAGAGCGCAACAGCACCCCCAAGACAAAACCGAAACAAACCGAATAAAAGATTCTATCTTGCATTTTCTAGTTTTACTGGCTCACCTTCGGCAAAACTGGTGGCTATCAGGTCAGCGCGGTCGTTATATTTATTTTCATTGTGTCCTTTGACATAGGTCCATTTAAGTTCCCTCCTCTTCGGCGGGCAAGTCAATTCTTGAGTAAGTTTATACAATTCTTCCCAGAGTTCGCGATTAAGAACCGGCTTTTTGTTGGCATTTCGCCAATTATTTTTCTGCCAATTCAAAATCCATTCAGTAATTCCCAAGATCACATACTTCGAGTCAGAAACAATCTCTATGCTCCCAGCAAGGACTACCCTTGCTGGGAATTTCTTTAAATATTTTAATGCCTCTATCGGCGCTGTTAATTCCATAATATTATTCGTTGCATGGGGTGAAAATCCCCCAATTTCAATAATCCTCTCCCCCTGCGAAGGGGGAGTCCC
>OBEQ011977175.1_pt1 | contig 21965 bp, 24 predicted proteins | sample 1670901 | NCBI WGS metagenome assembly OBEQ01 (sample SAMEA104232315, study PRJEB22302) | groundwater metagenome | biome: forest; feature: aquifer; material: groundwater | place: USA | collected 2011-08-07 | depth 5.4 m
GTGCGCCACGTGGGGTCAATCTTCTTTTGCTGCTTGAGATCACGCGTGATAAATGTATCCCCGGTAACTTTGACGTACTCGCCATCGTTCGGATAATACACCTTCCGCGTGTAATCGATGAATGCGGGAACGTCCGATGCGAGGTAGTATCCCGCATTTCCTCCCGTTCCTTCGCCGATTACCAAGGGCGACCCATCGCGCATCGCAAGCACAAACGGCTCGTCTTTTTTCATGACCACAATCGCATACCGTCCTTCAAGCATTTTTCCGGCTTCAACAAACGCCGCTTCAAATGAATGGCCTTCTCCAATGAAGTAATCAATAAGATGCGGGATCACTTCTGTATCGGTTTCCGAAACAAACAACTCGTTGGCATGTTGTGCATCCAATTTTGACAAAAGAAATGCGCGCAACTCTTCGTGATTTTCGACAATACCATTGTGCACCACCGCAATCGTTTTATCGCGATTAAAATGGGGATGAGCATTGGCTTCCGAGACTCCGCCATGAGTCGCCCAACGCGAATGACCGATGGCAACCTTTCCCGAGACGCCGCGAAATTCGCGATCATTGGTATCGGAAATTTTGCCGATTGATTTGCGTGCATAGACGCCTTCATCCGTAAGCGCGGCAATGCCCCATGAATCATATCCGCGATACTCCAAATCCCGCAGCCCCCAGTATGTCATGAGCGCCACATCCGCCTGCCTTGTTCCTACATAGCCAAATATTCCACACATGGTTTTCTCCTTTATGATAACGTTTCGATAATGAAAAAAGTGTTATTTCCTACGAGTTCTCAAAGAACACGGTCGGGTGAGTGATACCTCCTTTCGACATCTTTGTACTATTTGAGCACAAGAGAGATGAAGAATCCGTGAGGGAAGAAATCATTGAAAAAATTTCCAAACCTCGGCGTTGAACTTTTCACCGCGATCAAATTCATGGAGGAATTTTTCAAAACTCGCCGCTCCGGGCGAAAAAAGTATCGTTGTCTTCCCTTTCATATGTTGGGCAATTTGTTTTGCCTCTTTCACGCATGAAGCAAGCGTGTCATGAAGTTCAATGGCTTTCCCTTTAAAATATTTTTTGCTTACCAATGCGCGTAAAAGTTTTTTTGTTGCGGAACCATCAAGCAAGATAAGCTGTTCGGGAGGGATATATTTTTTAATGACCTTCGCAAGCTCGGCAAACTCAAGTTCTTTGTCGGTCCCACCGGTGATGAGCACCAACTTGGACATCGGATGTCCAAGTTGGGAAAAGCGCTTAATGGCGGCTTCGACCCCATCGGGGGATGTGGCACAGGAGTCGTTCACGACGGTCAGTTTTCCTTTTTGAAAAATTACTTCTTGGCGCATGCGCGGAGTTGGGAGTTTCACAACATCCTGCTCCTTAATAACGACAGTGGGGTCAAAAAGCTTGATGGCAAGCACTGCGGCCAATAAATTTTCAAGATTGTGCACCCCTCGCGCGGCAATGAATTTCTTTACCGAAAAAAGTTTTTGCTCAATGTCATCAAACCGAAATACGAGCGTCTCATTCGAGACAAAAAGACCGTTTAATTTTTTTGGAAGAACTTTTTTACTGAAAAAAAATAAAAGGCTTTTGGGCTTTTGGGAAAGAAAAAATTTTGTCCATTCGTTTTCGTAATTCAGTACCAAAAAATCTCCATCATGTTGATCGTGAAAGATGTTCGCCTTTGCCCGTGCATAATCCTTCATGCCTCCTTTGTAGCGATTCAAGTGGTCGGGAAAAAGATTGGTGATCACGGCAACATGCGGAGCGCGACCGGAGACCGGCAAATATTCAAGCTGCCACGACGACATCTCCGCAACGACCGGGATGCCCTTTTGAGCGACACGTTCAAATTCTTTAAGAAACGCATTCTCCGGGGTATTCCCCGATGGTCGCACGTCGGGATATTTTTTCTTCATCAGCTCGGCAATCCAAAGTGTAGTGGTGGTCTTTCCGCGTGTCCCCGTTACTGCAATCGTCGGATTTGTGGCATAACGAAAAAAGAGACTCGCATCGTTCTCAATACGCTTCCCTGATTTTTGTGCAATCGCAAGAAATTCACTTTCGCGCGGTACTGCGGGGTTCACAATCACAAGATCGTGTGAGGAAAAATCTTCCTTCCGATGTTCTCCTAAAACAAATTTGGCCTTCACTCCCTTCAGGGCGTGAAGTGAGGGGGCGAGAATTTCTTTGGTGCGCATATCAGTCGCGGTAACCTCGGCACCGTGCCTCGCGAGCCACTTCACCGTTGCCACTCCGCCACCATGGAGGCCGAGCCCCATGACAAGCGCACGCATTCCGGAAAACAAGACCTCCTTTTTGAGCTGCTTTTGCATGGGCATATTCTAACACAAGGACCCGGGCGGTTTTGATTGACTTTGTCCCCCTATATGATTGAGTGAGGGATAGAGTGTACATACTACTGTGGGAGTCATATTGTGAACAACCCTCTTTTCAAAATAGCGCTGTGGGCGGCAATTGGCCTGCTCCTCATCATGATCTTCAATCAAATGAACGGGAATCATGTCGCGCCGGCACCAAGCTATACCCAATTCATGGATGACGCCAAAGCCGGTAAGATCGCCAGTGTTGCGATACAAGGGCAATTGCTCACCGTTACACCGCAAAACGATCCGCCGTATCAATTACTGAGTCCAAACGATCTATGGATGGTGGGCGAGCTAGTTAAATATGGCGTTGATGTCCGTACGATACCCCCGAAAGAACCCTCGGCCATTATGAGTTTTCTGTGGTCATTCGGTCCGATCATCTTGATGATCGGCGTCTGGATTTTCTTTATGCGTCAAATGCAGGGCGGTGGCAAGGGCGGCGCATTTTCGTTCGGCAAATCAAAAGCGCGCATGCTTGATTCCAAGAGTAACTCGACCCGCTTTACCGATGTCGCCGGATGCGATGAGGCAAAAGAAGAAGTTGAGGAACTCGTCGATTTTCTGCGCGATCCCTCCAAATTTCAAAAACTTGGAGGAAATATTCCGCGTGGCGTCCTCATGGTCGGCCCTCCGGGTACCGGGAAAACGCTGCTCGCTCGTGCGATTGCCGGTGAAGCAAAAGTACCGTTCTTTACCATTTCAGGATCAGACTTCGTCGAGATGTTTGTCGGTGTCGGTGCCTCTCGCGTCCGAGACATGTTTGAGATTGCAAAGAAACATGCACCCTCAATCATCTTCATTGATGAAATCGATGCGGTGGGGCGAGCGCGCGGCGGAGGAGTTGGCGGTGGCAACGACGAGCGTGAGCAAACACTCAACCAGATGCTCGTCGAAATGGATGGCTTTGAAACCGATACCGGTGTCATTGTCATTGCGGCAACCAATCGCCCCGACGTGCTTGATCCTGCACTACTGCGTCCCGGTCGATTTGACCGCCAAGTTGTGGTCTCACTTCCCGACATTCGCGGACGTGAGCAAATTCTCAAAGTCCACATGCGCAAGATTCCTGCAGACACGGATGTCCAACCTGCAATTATTGCGCGGGGCACGCCGGGATTCTCCGGTGCCGATTTGGCCAACTTGGTCAATGAGGCAGCACTCTTTGCCGCTCGCAGACGTGGACGCATGGTGGAAATGCGCGATTTTGAAAAAGCGAAAGACAAGATCATGATGGGTCCCGAGCGTCGTACCATGGTGATGGACGATGAAGAAAAGAAAAACACCGCCTACCACGAAGCAGGTCATGCCCTTATCGGCAAACTGCTTCCGAAGTGCGACCCCGTCCACAAAGTAACAATCATTCCTCGCGGACGCGCCCTCGGTGTGACAATGTCGCTTCCTGAACGCGATAAATATTCGTACGATAGCGAATTTTTGCTCAATAAAATCGCCATGCTCTTCGGCGGACGTATTGCCGAAGAAATCTTCATGGGGCAGATGACGACCGGTGCATCAAACGATTTTGAACGCGCAACGCAATTGGCACGTGATATGGTAACCAAATATGGCATGAGTGATGCATTGGGAATCATGATCTACGCGGAGTCCGAGTCGGGAGCATTCAACGGACGACGTTTTGTCTCAGAGGTCCTTTCGGAAGAAACAAAGAAAAAGGTTGATGCCGAAATTCGCCGCATTATCGACGAGCAATATAAACTGGCGCGTGGCTTAATCGAGCAAAACAAAGACAAGATGCATGCGATGGCCAACGCGCTGCTCGAATGGGAAACCATCGATGCCGATCAAATCGACGACATTATGGCTGGCAAACCGCCGCAACCTCCCAAAGATTGGGGAAAGGATCCGATCAAACCAGCTGAAGACACTGCTCTTGATCAAAAAGAAGGGATACATCCCGAGAGCAAGGACGTTGCCAAAGACATCGGACTTTCCGATAAGAAATAAATGTACGTTTATACACACCCTCCTCGCGAGGGTGTTTTTATTTCACGAGAACTGAAACCACCTCCGAGCGAAGCATTGCTTTTTGAGGGGGTACGGAGCCTGACGAGGCGAGCGACCTAATTTTCACGACTAGAGGGAGATGAAAATGGAAGTGCTCTTGTGGCGCTTCAGGAAAAAATCAGCAGATTTTTATCCGTACCCTCAAAAAAAGCAATACTAAGCGGCTACTTCACACCATGTGGACCACTCTCGACTTTTCCTGAATCGGTCATGCGAATGAACTCCGCATTTTTTTGAAATTCCTTGAAGTTGCGCGCACCAAGATAGCTCATCGATGAACGTAATCCGCCAACCAAGTCAGTGATGACCATCGCCGCTTCGCCGCGATAGCTCACTCTTCCGGATGCTCCTTCCGGGGAACGGAAAAATTCATCTTGGCGCGCACCCGCCTCTTTGTCGACGCGCACCTTCTCACTCGTCGCATCATAGGATGCCATACCGCGATAATATTTATACGCCACTCCACGATCGAGAATATATTCCCCAGGAGATTCTTTGGTACCCGCCAAAAGATTTCCAATCATCGCAGTGTCCGCTCCGGCGGCGATCGCTTTCGCCAAATCACCCGAATTTTTGATTCCTCCATCGGCAATAAACGGTACATCGAGTTTTTTTGCCGCATTGAAAACATCCATAATTGCCGTGAGTTGCGGCACGCCGACACCCGTGACAATGCGCGTCGTGCACGCCGCACCCGGGCCAATCCCCACTTTGAGTCCGTCCGCACCTGCTTTAACTAAATCGCGCGCCGCTTCGGGTGTCGCAATATTTCCTGCAATGATTTCGATTTTCGCGCCAAATGTCTTACGTAAAATTTTTGTCGTTTCGATCGCGCGAAGATTGTGTCCATGTGCAACATCGATGACGATGACATCCGCTCCTGCTTTCAATAATTGATCGGTGCGCTCGATTGTATCTTCTTTGACTCCGACCGCCGCTCCCACCAAGAGCCTTCCCTTTTTGTCTTTGGCACTGTTGGGATTTTCCATGCGCTCAAGAATATCGCGAAGTGTAATGAGTCCGAACAATTCACCTTCTTTGGTAACAAGCGGGAGTTTTTCAATACGATGTGTATGGAGCAAGTCTTTCGCTTTTTCAAGAGTGATATCCGGAAGCGCGGTTACAAGCTTCCTTGTCATGAGTGCGGAAACTTTTTTTGTATCATTGGTCTCAAAGAGCATATCGCGACGCGTAAGAATACCGACGAGCTGTCGTTTGTCGCCTTTTTCTTTTATCACTAATACGCCGGAAATTCCTTCGCGGCGCATAAAACTTTTCGCCTCACCAAGCGTGATGTCAGGATGCACGGTAAATGGATCTTCGATGATGACGTTCTCTGCACGCTTCACCTTGCGCACCTCTTCCACTTCCCGCTCGATCGAAAGAAATCGATGAATGATACCAATACCGCCCATGCGTGCCATTGCGCGTGCCATTGTCGACTCCGTAACGGTGTCCATATTTGCGGAGATCAGCGGAATATCGAGTGTAATATTCCGCGAGAGTCGTGCACGGGTCGAAACATCTTTTCGAGAAAACACCGCGGAACGCCGCGGCAGAAGGAGCACATCGTCAAAAGTAAGTCCGAGACGTGGGTCCATGTTTTTCCATTATACGCCCATCTCCCCAAAGCACAAAAACACCCCCAGAGGGGGTGTACAACTCAAGTATCAGTCGGATCCATCATATTTTCCTTTCTTTCTTGAATAACCGCCAAGAGGTCGTGTGAATGGATGCCCTTTTCTTTTGCCAGAGGAATGTAAAGCGCCTCCGTCTCATCAATCATGCGCAGTTGTCGCTCAAAAGACATTGCTTCGCAGGTAAAAAGATTGTGCAAACGATCGGCGAGTTTAATGAAGAGTACCCGATCATCAAAAGTCATAGCGGTGAGAAATTTCTGATGATATGCGGAAATGCGTTCTTCACGATTCACAAAGTTTCCCTCCGGCATCGAAACGCCGTCAACAAGGAACCCGACCTTATTGCCAAATTCAGTCGCAATTTGTTCGCGAGTCCAACCGCAATCTTCAATGATATCGTGCAACAATGCCGCAATGATCATCTCCGGATCGCGTATGCCAAACACTTCAATAAGAATGAGGGCGGTCGCACGGCAATGTTCGAAGTAGCGTTCGCCACGCTTACGCTTCACTCCCCGAAATGCATCTTTGCTCATTTGATACGCCTTCGCAATCAACAATGCATCCCGGTGATACGGAAGCACAAATGTATGCACCCGCTGGAAAAATGTGTCACGGTTTTCCACGTTATTGAGGAATTGCAAATTTTTTACCGTCATAAAATTACTCCTTTTTTTGCGCTTGCAATTTGAGCACGAGTTGAATAATCTCATCATCGGTTGCTTTGCGCACTGCTTTGGGCATTATTGTTTGGGACACCCAACATCCACCCTCCTCTTGTTTTGCAAGAACTCTCTCATAGGTTTCTTCAGAAACAATGGCAAAATAAGGTTTTCCATTTTCTGTCGAGTATTCATCGGGTGCCGAACTTGGCATGCCTGCCCAATGCGCTTCACAGAACTTTTTGCAATCATCTTCCGAAAGATGGAGCGAGCAACCATCAGGGCGAAAACCCCAACCTCTTTCTAACTCTATCCACTCTTGGCAAAGCGCCAGATTGAGGTGTTCATTTTGTGCATTCATCATATTTCTCCTTTTCAATGTTCAATGAATCCACGTTCACCATAGCATCTTAAGAAATTCAAAGTAGTAAAAAGTGTTTAAAAATGTATCGTTTATAATTTGTTTATCCTAAAATTGCTTTACTTATGGCTATTTGGTAGTATAAAAAGTGTAATAAATAGTTTCACTTTATGAAAATTCTCACATTACTTGGACATTTGGGTTTAACGAAACATGAGAGCAGTGTTTACCTTGCACTACTCTCCAGTGGTCCGGACACCGTGGCGGGCATCGCGCGCAATGCAAAAATCGAACGACCGCTTGTCTATCACGCACTTCCCGACCTTCTTGCAAAAGGACTCATTGCAAAAGCCCCAAAAGGGAAGCGCACCTACTATGCGGCACTCTCCCCTCAGCGACTGAAGCTACTGTTTGATGAACTGGGACTTGCGGTGGCAGGAACACTTCCCACTCTTGAAAAACAATTCGCGCAAAACGGAAATCGCCCCCGCGTTACGTATCTTGAAGGTCGCGAAGGGATCATCGCCGTTTATGATGATATTCTTGACACACTTCCTCCTCGCGGAATTTTCTATCGCTATAGTTCGGGAAAAGGAGGACGAAAGAAAAATTACTACGTTCCCTCAAATTACCAAGCCCGAAGAGATGCCAAAAAACTTGAACGCTACGTAATCACGAGTAAGACCAATGCGGAAAGAAAATCTCCAAGGCTTGAACGCGCCACAAAATTGGTTCCCTCAAATTCCGACCTCTTTGAATACAATATTACCGAATTGATCTATGGGCCGAAGATTGCCTTTGTCGACTACAACACGGAAAGTGCCATTATTATTGAAAATCCCATCATCGCAAAATTTCAAGAGCGGCTTTTTAAATTGCTCTATCAAAAACTGTAGCACTGATGCGGTGAACTTTGACGGAAAAATTTAATCCGCTATGCTGAAAAAAGAATGATGCGCAAAGGAGTTCTCCATGCGACGAACCTTATTTCTTTTTCTGGGATTATGGATGTTCGCTTTTCCGTGTTTTGCGGAAGTAGCACCGAGCACGCTCTCAGGGCGCTGGTTTCAAAAGGGGTCCGACGAAGACGGAATGCTGACCGTAACCGTTACGATGGTGGAAGGCGATCGTTTTTTGGGAATGATTTTTATTACCAACGTCGCACATTGCATTGCCCCGGTAAAGTTTGAAGGAATAACCAATGGAAAAAACTTAACGCTCAAAAGCAGCGAGAAGGTCGTGTGCGGACATACCGGAGTTCTTCTTGTGGACGCAACGCTCGTGGACGATGAGAACGGGAAAATAACGTATAAAGGAAATTTTGTCTACAAGTGGCGTGGCATCACTTGGACCAAGGGAACATTTATGCTTCACCCGGATTCTTCCGACAAGCAATAAAAGCAATATGCGCACCATATTGCTTTTTTCTTTGCTTGTTCCTTGTTCATATTCGCCGATATGAAATAATGATACTCATGGAGAAGAAAAAACTGACCGCTCTTCACAAAATTTTTATTCTGGCGGGACTTGTGGTTGTTGGCGCAATCGCACAAATCATCACATTGCTTTTGGATAATCACCCTATTGTTAATTTCCCCCCAAAGGGAACAACTATTGTCGCACTGGGCGACAGTCTCACCAGTGGAGTCGGCGCATCCTCACCCGAACACGGATATGTGCACATTCTCGAGGAGCGACTTAGGGTTACGATTATCAACAAAGGAATAAGCGGCAACACCACCTCCGATGCGTTGAAGCGACTCGACGATGTACTCGCAGTAAAACCCGACATTGTCATCATCTTACTCGGCGGAAACGACTATCTGCAAAAAATCCCCAAGGAGGAGACCTTTGCAAATCTGCGCGCCATCATTGCGCGAATTCAATCAAGCGGCGCAGTGGTACTCTTAGTCGGTATTCGCGGAGGAATTTTGCATGATAATTTTGCCGATGATTTTTCCGCACTCGGGGATGAAATGGGGACGATATTCATTCCTGACGCACTTGATGGAATTTTCAATAACCCCAAATTCATGTCGGATCAGATTCATCCCAATGATGCCGGGTATCTCAAAATCGCCGACAAAATCGCCCCCAAACTTTTAGGACTGGTCTCTTCGGCAAAACAAGAGAGGGAATAGTCGGCAATAATTTCCTACACCTCGCGTTCGTACACAATATGCTCTTGAAGGAGCTGTTCAAGATTAATCAGTCCTTTTGCTTTTTGGAGCAATGAGGGTGTCGGTTCATTGTGTTCACGGGTAAACTCGGTCTCACGCTCAACTCCGTACACAAAATGTTCTTCCACAAACTTCCGAAGAAATGCAACATCACTTCTGATGTTGGGTGAATCCAGAACGACGAAAGAGATTCTTTTATTTCCAAATTCGGAAAGCGGAAGACTGAGCAAGAGTATTGCGCTTCCGCTTACTCCATCATTATTGATGGCCGCGAACCCCCCCTGATATGCTCCGTCATCTTCCTGAAGCCACGGATTTTTATTCGTCCACACATAACGCTCCTTACCCTCCTCATCATAGAGCGTACGAACCGGAGTGAGGCTGATATCCAGAAGAAAATGTTTCGAGCGATCAATATAGGAAAGCAGCGTCAGAAGATCACGAGGTGTGGTGGTTGAGTCGTCGGTACTCATCGCTCCTCCAAACCGCGTATCATTCATACCAATCGCCGCCGCCTTTTCGTTCATGTATGCGACAAAACGTTTTGTTCCATGATCGCGTGCAAACACACGCGCTGCAGTGTCGTTGCCATCAAAAAGCATGGGATACAAGAGTGTTCCCGCGGGAATTTCGTCCGCCGCACCGATGGAAGACTTGCGCAACACGGCCTCACCAAGAAGCAGTTCGCCCATGCGCACGATTTTATATTGATTGACCGTCTCAAGTGCGGTAAGCGCGGTCATAAGGAGCGTAAGTCCTTGGGGACGAGCGAATTCATGCGCGCGACGTTCCCAGAGTACCTTTCCCGCATCGGTATCAGCGACAATAAACATGGGGGCGGCAATCTCCGGGAGTGCACCATCTCCGCGCAAATAATAACGCGACGAGGTGGCAAAATGAGTGCGATCTTCCGCTCCTGTTACTACGATGCGCATTCCCATATCGGCAAATTCATACACCTCACGAGCGTCGGGAGTGGAAAGGCGAATACATCCACCCGAATACCCTTTTGCAACCTCCGTACCGTCGGGGTATGTCGGCCAACCATGAATGAAAAAATTTCCGTAAAATTGCATACTATAGGGCATCCATGTTCCACCGATTGAAGAAAAATGCTTGAGTTCTTTTGTCTGTATGGCATATCTTCCCGTTGGGGTTTCCCAAAATGTTCCTTCTCGCCCGCGCGAAAGGATGGGAAATGTTTTCAATAAGACATTGTCTTCGTACAGTGCAAGTTGCATCTGATTGAGATCGGCGATCATGGCCTTTCCCGCCGAAGGAAGCGGCGATTGCGATCGGCGTAATTCCTGATTGAGTGCGACCTTGTAAAGCAATGCCTGGGAATTTTGCGCAAGCTCTTTGTCGCGAGGAAGCAATATGCTTCCCGCCATGGAGAGTGCGATAAATGAGACCCAGAGACCGAGAAGCAAGTAGAGTCGTGCGTGGTGCGGTGTCGCTTTCATGTGCGGTATTCCTCGCTGCATAGAGCAAGTATAGCGTTATTTTATGAATTCGTCCTTGGACAATGCTTCCTCGCTTTTTTCATTTAATTTTTCCCCAAGCCGCCGACGAAAGATGACGATGCCCTGCACGATAAGTGCGCCAAGAATCATTCCAAAAATCACAAATCGCTCGGCACGATGAAAATTTCCGATGAACTGCTCAAGGGCACTGCCAAATGCATAACCGCCAAAAGCGAAAAATATTCCCCACACCACCGCACCGGCGATATTCAACGCCAAAAAGCGCCACGGATTAATGTTGCTCGTACCGATCATGATGGGAATGATCGTGCGAAATCCGTACATAAAACGCGAACCGAAAATAAGCCAATTCTGATGACGCTCCACCAACCCGTGCAAGCGTTCGGCGCGCCGCAACAACTTCGGTCGCCGTGCAAGAAATTGTTTTCCTTTATATCTGCCAAAATAAAAAAATGCCTGATCGCCGATAATGCCGCCGAAAATGGCGATAAGGATGACATAGCCGATGTTGAGATAGCCTTGATACGCGACAAAACCCGCAAGGGCGACAACGGTTTCTCCTTCAAGTAAGGTAAACAGAAAAACAATGATATATCCGTACGTGGTAATCAGTGAAAGAAGTGTCGTAAGAATCATAATGAATGGAAGTATGTGGGATGATTATTGTTTAGTCTTAAGGGTGTCCCGAATTTCCGTCAGCAACTTAACCTCAGCGGATTGCGCTTTTTCTTCGGGAGGTTTTGCGTCTTCATTGCGCCGCATCGTATTCATCACTTTGACCACGACAAAGATCGCCCATGCCACAATAAGAAATGAAATGAGCGTATTGAAAAAACTTCCAAGATTAAGTGTCAGTGCCCCCGCCTTGCTTGCTTCAGCCAGAGAAAGATACGGCCCAGCAGTTGTTCCTTCTTTGAGAACGATGAAAAAATTGGAGAAGTCCATCTTGCCCAAAATAAAACCGATCGGAGGCATGATCACATCTTTCACGAGAGAGTCAACAATTTTTCCAAATGCGGCTCCGATCACCACACCGACCGCAAGATCGACGACATTGCCGCGCATTGCGAAGGATTTGAATTCTTGGAGGACGGACATACTCGGTCATCATAACATAAAAAAGCGGGCGGAAAGAGAAGTGCGCGAGAAGAAAAAAACCCCACCAAAGTGGGGAGTCAGGGCTTACGGCGTAAACGCCGATAAATCCGTGCAAGTCCTTCGCGCAAAAGACTGATAAAGAGTTTTCCAAGCTGCCCGCATGCAGAGGCAATAATCGCACGCAATTCGCGTCCACTTTGAGCAACCAAACCTTGATCGAAGTCTTCTCGATCAACCTTGGTCACGGGAATTTCGGCGACCCGCGCGTTGACCCATGCAACAATATCCGCTATCGCATATCGATGCTGCTGCAACACCAGATGCCCCACACCGGGATAAATGATCTTCGTCTTTTTATCCGGTGCGGTCGAAATGGATTCAAACGCAAGCTCCATCTCACTGAGTGGGGCGGTAGTCTGATCATCTGCACCATGGACAAAAAGCGTGGGGATATGAATCCGATCCGTGCGCGTCCGTGCATGGTTTGCCGCATAAAAAATCTCTTTTGCGGTAATTATTTCCATGTCGCCCTTGAAATGCTCACGATCACCGCTTGAAAATTCATCAGGCTCATACGCAGCGACGCGCATATGCGGATTTGTTCCGGCGATAAACCCTAGAAGCGGCTCAATGATTTTTTTATATCTCAGAAGTTTCGGATCCGCATTTTTCTCCACACGAAGCGGAAGTGAAATAAAGACCACGCCGGCAATATAACGTTGCACCGAAATATAGCGTTGAAGAAAGCGCAAAATAGTCAGTGCGCCGACACTATATCCCACAAGAAATGTCGGGACACGATTCTTTGCTTTCGACGTAAGGATCGCATACGTGAGTGCCTTGGCCACTTCGACCAAGTCATTAAACGAAGGAACTTGACCGTAGTAGCTCATATCTTCCGGGATGCTTTTTCCAAAGTTCGGCAAATCGCAAGTAACCACATTGAAAAATTCATCATCAAACGCATTGGCAATGTTTTTGAAATGCGGTTCGCGCACATGGCCACGATACCCATGAAGAATGATGACATTTCCTTTTGCCACACGGGCAACTTGGTCATGAAACCGACGATACACACTCGTGCGAATCTTCCATCCCCTTGCAGTCAACCATTGCTTCATAAATTCAGGAGTCAGCTTGGACATCACAACCTCCTTTCGACAACAAATAACACTCTATAATTCAGCCTATTCCTCGGGGGCGCATTGTCAATGCAAGAGCGTATTGCAACCGAAAGGTGCGAGTGCTAGGGTATGGGAAGGATTTGGCTCATTGAATAAGGGGTAAAATATGTTTGGACTCATTCAAAAACTGCGTCACCAAAAACCGGTTGCCGCAATCCAAAAAATCATGGAAGTTCTTGGTGAGGAATTCGAGGGGCTCCGCACGCATGTTGCAAAACACAACGCAGTGTCCGGAAGCCACATTCGTGGAGCGCACATCACCTTTACCAAAAGGGCCGGGATTATCGAGATCACTTGGCCAAGGTTGTGGCCCAATCCGCATTATTGCATGAAGCTCGAGGGAGAAGTGGAATTCCCCCCTTACGATCGCCTGCTCGATCGTTATGATTATGTGCGGTTTACGCTCAGTTATGGAAAACCCTGCAAGAAATTTTGCCACTTCCATTCAGGTCTCCACTACGAGCTGAAATTCCACCGATGGGAAAGCAATATCTCCGAATCACGCAAAGGCTTTATCACCACGCAATCGGGCAAGGACAGTAAATTTCCCGAAGAACTCTTTGAGAAAATCCGAGAGCAAATGGAAAAGCAGAGTGAAATTAAAATTTAAAAAGCATAATCCACCTTAGAGGTGGATTTTATTTGCGCACCAGAATCAATGTGTTAACGTAAACAGAGAAGCACACAGGGAGATACATCATGGAACTGCTCCTCAAAACAGTCGCGATTCTTATCATTATATTTGGATATCACTTTTCTTGGGCGTATTATTATCGCTCAAAAGATCTCATATGGCAGCTGACGATTTTACTTCGCGAGCTTGCGAAAGATGAGTACGACATGCGGGCTACTCAAGAAGGAGACGCAACAGTCATTGAGCTCACGAATGCATACACGCGCATTCGGTATACCCAAAAGAAACATGCGGGACACGAAGAGCTGGCATTCAGTCTTTTTTTCAAGAACGCCGAATATGCCGGTGCGAGTCAGACGTGGATTACGTTTCCCCATGGACGTTTGGGGAAATGGAAACCCGCCCTCTTTCAGCGCACCAATGCATGGGGAGGACGACTCGTCTATTTTGTGCACGGAATAATTTTTGGCGGAAAAGTTTTTCGACTTATGAACGACATTCGTACGCACATATTCACGCAAAGACACAAGGCAGCTGGTGCAGTTTAAAAAATGTTCAAAAAAAACGCGATAACAATCGCGTTTATTTTTTATGAATGCACAAGAATAATCTTGTCCCGGCTCATCTTGTCCCGGCTCGTTGCCGGAATGTAAATCTCATTAAGATCGCGGACAACCCGTTCAAGCATTTCACGATATGCCTCCGTCTGGAGACGGCGATCAAATACTTCGAGCCGTGCGCGACCAAAAAAATCAGCAGCGGGGACAAGCGTCGCGAGTGAAGTTTGCTTGGCACCCAAGAAAAATTGCGCCGACGGGCTTGCACGAGGCACGTGTTCCGTAATAACAAAAAGGCATCCCGAGAGTACTGTGGTTTTGATTTTACAAACAATCAGTGGCGTCTCGAGGGTGGACTTGAGTTGATCGATCAGGTCGTTCACCACTACGAGCGTGCGGTCAATCTGCGATTTTTTACCTTGATGCCATGAAATTGAAGAGGGCATTATCTACTCCTGTTGTTGATCGGAACGTGCTTTCATCCTTATACTGCTTCTCCGCTTCTTTGTCAAAGCACGGCGAACAACGGAATCAACGATGATATACTGTACAATACGATGAATAAAAAAATGATTTGGTTCGGGATGTTTGTGGGTTCCTTTGCGGGAGGATATGTTCCCCTCCTTTGGGGCGACAGCGCATTCTCATTTGCCGGCATACTCACAAGTGGCGCGGGTGCGATACTCGGCATCTGGCTCGGGTACCGCTTGAGCAGATAAAGGGCGTTTAGGGATTGAACTTTACTTTATTGCAAAAATTTGTTATAGTTTGGTTGCTGAATAATAAATTGTTTTTTGAAAGAAGGAGCATGATATGAATGCAGTGAACAAACCCCGATTAACGAAAGGGGTTTTTGTAAACCCGTTACCGGGAACCCCCCGATTATTCGGGCTGAAGTTGGGACAGATCAAACAAAATGCCGTCATTAAAAGCGCGGGGTGGTACAACCAAAACGGCGAACGAGCGGGATTCGGGGATTTGGATCTTCCCGACCTTGAGCGCATTGCCGCTGATATCGCTCCCGGAGATTTTTTTATCGCACTGTCCCGTGAAGATGCAAATTGTTTTGTGCATCCCCTTATGCCGGGAAAGAAGACACTGCCGCAGAGCAATATTGAACATCCGGGGCAAAAATATATCCTTGAAAAAGCGCGATACATTATCGCCGCTGATCATATTTACTTGGTGCAAAAACGGGGCAAGAAAAAAAATACCGATGTTTCCCGAAACAATGAAAAGCGAAGTTCGGGAGAATTGATGGCACTGCTTCCCGTTCATACAACACGGCATCACATGATTACCGTAACCCAAGCGCGCGCATTAATACAAAACTCTTCCGCCTTGTAAAAAAAATAATTGCAGCACTCCCCTTTATGAGGGGAGTTTTTATATCACAAAACTTCTCGCGGAAGCAGCCAAATATACAGTGCGAGAAAAAAAGCAACCGCAGCCATTGCAAAGAACATCGGCTGAAAACCGAATGCCTGAATAATGAATCCCCCGAGCAGTGCGGCGACACCGGCGGCAATACCCGCGATACCCTCCCACCCTCCCCACTGTCCGATGGATTCATCCTTCGTTGTATGCCCACTATAGATCGCATCAAATGCCGGCACGCCGATCGCCGCGGCAATACCCCAAACCACTTGAGTAAGGATAAGCTGTCCCATGCTGTCCATAAACGCATAGGAGAGAAACACTCCTGCACGCAGCAAATAGCCCAATGCAAGCAAGAGTTCCTGCTCGTGGACGCGGAGCGACCACCGCGTAAAGAAAATCGTGAGTACACCGGAAACGATCTGCATCACCGCCCATGCAAATCCCGCAAAGGCAATATCTCCGCCGACCTCTTGCACATACACCGCATAAAATGGAGCAAAGACGCCGATGATGAAGGTCATCCCCGTATTCAGCGTAATCAAAATACGCAAACTCTTATTCAAATGCATGTCCGGCAGAAGAAAACGATAAATGGCGCGAATATCCATAATGGATTCAGTATAGCAAAAAGCGCTTCTCGAAAAGCGCTTTTTGCGGCAATACGTTCATTTGTGAACTACTCCGTTACCGTTAATGTTCCCTTCATGCCCATTGCACGATGACTGCCTACCGAACAATAGTATTCAAAAGTGCCCACCTTGTTGGCGGTAAACTCAACGACATCCTCCTCGCCGCCATTGATTTTTTTGGTCGCAACATTGAATTCATCAATCTTAAAATCATGAAACCCCGATGTATTCACGAAGGTAATCTTCACCTTATCTCCCTTCTTCACTGTCATGCTCGAAGGAGCGAATGAAAAACTTGTCCCCGTTACGGTAAATTCTTTAACCGCTGAAGCAGGTGGAGCGGCAGGTGCATGCTGCTCGGGAACGGCGGGAGCAGGGTTTTGAGTAGTCGGTACTGCTGGAGTATCCTGAGTAGGGGTAACGGTCTCAGGCTTATTCGCCTCATGCGGAACAACGGTCTCGGCGAGTATATCCTCATTATTCTCCTCCGAGAAGGCACTATGCGGTCCGCTCTGTTTCGTCATTCCATAGACGATACCACCGCCAATAAATATAACCGCAAGAACTACAATAATACTGTTATTTTTCATAATTACTTTTTGACCTGATAATTTTCTTTCACACGAGTGTCCCCACGATGTGAATCCTTCCAAGATTATACCAAAAAATATTCACGGTGATGAATTGCGCATGCGTTACGCGTATGCAATACTGGGCCGATGAACACGGAAGAGCGAGTTCAACTGAGCGCCCTCTTGCGCAAACATGGGCACAAAGCAACCCCGGGGCGTCTTGCCCTGCTTCAGGTATTGCATGCCGCCAACACCCCGCTTGCAATTCCTGAAATTTTGAAGCAACTCAAGGGAACTATTGACCAAGCGACGGTGTATCGCGCTCTTGAATCGCTCTCCGAGGTGGGCATTGTACGCCGTGTCGACATGCAGCATGCCCATGCGCATTACGAACTGAATATAGAGAACACACATCATCACCACCTTATTTGTAAACACTGCGGAACAATAGAGGACGTTCCTTCCTGCGATATGGGCGCCATTGAAAAGCGCGTCCTCAAAAAATCAAAATTATTCGCACACATTGAGCATCATTCGCTCGAATTTTTCAGCCTCTGCAAAAAATGCGCTACGGAAAAAAAATGACTTTCCTCTTTTGGCTTGTTGCAGTGGTGAACATGTTCATCATTCCTGTTTTGACTTCCGCGCAAGAAATGGTTCCCGATACCATAACCACCATGAAAGCGGAAGTGCTCCGAATCGAAAAACAGGAAGAAAAAAATATTCCCGGTACCGACACCCCCACGACCTATCAAACCCTTACGGCAAAGATTCAGGACGGCGCAGAAAAAGGAGCGATTATCACTATTGAAAACGACACGCTCAATTTGAAAGAGGGAGAAATTTTTTTCCTCACCCACACCACAAATCATCTTGATGGCACCGACTTCTATACCGCAACCGACCCCTATCGCCTCTCTGCAATTTACTTTTTTGTCGGGCTGTTTGTCTTACTCGTTTTCATTTTTGGAGGAAAGCAAGGCATTCGCGGGCTTGTCGTTCTTGTCCTCAGCATTGTGGTCATTCTCTATCTCCTTGTGCCGGGAATACTCCATGGATATTCTCCACTGCTCCTCAGTATGCTGATCTGTTCATTTATCGTTATTGTCGGATCATATATCACACACGGGGTGAGCAAAACAACAACAGTGGCCGTCATCGGGATGATCACCACAATCCTCATCACCGGAATACTCGCCTATGTTGCAGTCTACTTCACCCGCTTAAGCGGATACTCAAGCGAAGAAGCGGTGTATCTCAACTTTAATACGCAGGGTATTGTGAATTTTTCAGGCCTCCTGCTCGGGGGCATCATGATCGGTCTGCTTGGAGTGCTCTATGATGCGGCAATCGGTCAGGCAGTGGCAATCGAAGAGCTCCACAGTGCGGGAAAACATTTATCGAGAAAAATGATTTACACAAAAGCCAAGCGCATCGGCCGCGAACACATCGGTGCCTTGGTGAACACGCTTGCAATCGCCTATGTCGGCGCATCGCTTCCGCTCTTGCTTCTCTATGCAACATCAACGGCAAATATTTCAATCATCCTCAATCAAGAAATTTTCGCAACGGAAATTATCCGCATCATGATCGGCTCCATCGGCCTCGTTTTGGCCGTCCCCATCACGACGGCAATCGGAGTGCTTATGCTGGTAAAGAAAAAGGAAACTTAAATACCTTCTCCTTTTCAAACCCCCCACAATTGTCCAAGGTCACCACAAGAGTACTTCAGAAAATCTCGTCGTGAATACACTCCTCATTTTCTTAGTCGCTCACCTTGGACAATTTGGAAAGAATTTTGTACGATATATCGTACAAATATTCAAAGCAATTACCACGATGGCGACCATGCTGATGCTGGTAAAGAAAAAATCTGCACGCGCATAAAAAAATTGCCCCATGCACATGCGTAAACACAAATGCAGAGGGCACAGGGTCTAAAAGACCGAAGTGATCAAGGGTCCGAGAACTAACTTGCGGACAGCGCCGCAGGGTTGCTGTCGCCGTACCATCCGAGGCCGAGCCAGCGCCAGTCGAGGAAGACCTGCCCATCAAGCCAGCAAACGAACGGGACGAGCAAGTTGCCATCGCGGCGCTGCACAACCGACTTCCACAGAAATACGTACTTCCCTTTCCATGCTTCGGGAAAGAGCTGCGGGTTCTTCTGGAGTTCTTCGCCATCGCGGAGGCTTAAGCTGTGCTCGATGAGTCCCGTCTCCTTGAGGAAGGCGTAGAGCTTGTTGCCTTCGATGACTCCTCCGTTCTTCTGCTTGGGGTGGAAGTACAGCGGTGCGCACACGGGGTCGAGGTGAGTCGGACCCGTCATTTCAAGCTCAGGGTGGAGGACTTCCTTCATCCAGTCGGGATAGGTCGCCTTGATGGAGCGATCGACGAAGAGCAGGCGGGGTGACTTCTCGCAAACTGCGAGTTCGCCGCGGAGGAATGCATCTGCGCGAGCGACACCACCGAGTCTCTGCACAATCGACTTGGTCCATCCATTGGATTTCTCGTCAAAACCTGTTATCGTACTCATTTGAAAACCTTTCTTGGCTATTTGCCAAAAAAATCTGCTCTACCCGAAGCCGGGGCAAGACCGAAGTAGTCATAGCGAGAAAGTACCGAACGTATTCAGTCTTTTATCGCTATGACCACCTTTGTAAGCCTCAAAGAACTACGAAAATATAGTAGCACGAAATATACCACTTAGTCAATAGTAGCAAAATATCCAAGGACGGTCCTTGGAAAGATTTGCCGAAAATCCCTACTGCGCCTTGCGGGTATCGATGTGCGCCATGGCGTACTCGAGCGTGCCGCCGACTTTTTTGCCCGGGTTAAAAATATTGTTTGGGTCAAAGATGTTTTTCGCTTCAACAAAAAGTTTATACACCTCGGAACCAAATTCTTCTTCAAGATACGGCGTACGGATGATGCCGTCATTGTGCTCTCCGGTAATGACTCCGTGGTAAGAGAAAACCAATTCATAGACTTCTTTGGAAAGCGTTTGAATAATATCTTTTGCATCCGGACGAGAAAGATCCATTAACGGAATGATGTGAAAGTTGCCGTCGCCGACATGTCCCGCAATGGTGTAAATCAAATGATATTTATCGAGGATGGCATTTAATTTCGGCAAAAACTCGGGAAGGAATTGCGGGCGTACGACAAAGTCATCAATGAACGGTGCAGTGCGAAGACCGTGAAGATTTTGTCGCAACAAACTAAAGCTTTCGCGGCGAATCACCCAATACTTCTCCGCTTCCGCTTCGGAGTGGAGCACGCGGGTTGGTACATGAAATGTTCCTGCGACATCCGCCGCCGCTTCCTCTGCACGGCGGACCGCTTCTTCTTCGGTGTCTGCGGAAAATTCCGCAAGGAGAACGAGCTTCGGAACGCCGCCCGTGAGGACCGACCAAAATTCGGGAAGAAACGAGAAGCCGAGTTTGATCATTCCGCCCTTCAAGCGTTTCACAATCTGCGGGAAGAATTTCATCGCAAGGGTAAACGTGTGGTCATCATAGGATTCGAAACTTTCCGGCTCATGCGCGAGTACATGATTGGTGAGTTCGCCCAACGACGAAAGGTCTTTGAGAAAAATAGTAACAAGGCGGCGATATGGATGCGGGCGCACAAGACCGTAGGTGATTTGCGTAATAATACCGAGGGTCCCCTGACTGCCGACGATCATCTTCGTCGGATCAAATATCCCCTTTTCTTTATCGAGTACATTCCAAAGAAAATATCCCGAAGAGTTCTTCGACACATTTGGCTTTGCATTTTTGAGGAGATCGTAATTCTTTTCGATCATCTCGTGGAGTGCGCGATGAATTTCCCCGCTCCGGTTTTGCTCTTTCTTTTTTTCCTCAAGTTCCTCCATGGAAAGCGCGCGAAACTCCTCGATGGAGCCGTCATCAAGCACCACGGTGAGTTTCTTGACGTAGCGTTCGGTTTTTCCATACATTAAATTTTTCTCACCGCCGGAATTGTTCGCCGCCATTCCTCCCACGGTGCAAATTTCTCGTGAGGCCGTATAGCTCGGCAAAAGAAGTCCGTGCTTCAATGTTTCTTTTTCAAAATCGCGATAAAACATTCCCGGCTCCACCACCGCTTCATCGTTTTCGATTTTAATGAGCTTATTGATATACCGCAGACATTCCACCACGATTGATTGCGTAAGCGAGCCGCCCGTCATATCCGTTCCCGCCGAGCGAGCAGTGAGTGAAAGTTTCGCTTCGGTTTTGCCTTTCTGGGCATTTTCGGCTTGCACATAATGCACCAATGCCTGAATATCTTCAGTGTCTTTGGGAAACACTACAAGCTCGGGGCGTACAACAAAGAGACTCGTGTCGCGGCTGTAGGTGTCGCGAGTTTTATCGCTGTTGTCGACATCCCCCTTAAAAAAAGTTTTTATTCCGGCAATAATTTTTTCGTTCTCCATGATTCCCATTATAGCATTCCGCTACCGTACAAACAGGTGGTAAATGTACGTTACAATCGGATCAACACTGGGGCCGTGCACAATTGCTCCACCCAATGCGCCGGTGCTGACAATTCCCAAAAGTCCGATGAAGGCGAGAAGGAATGAGACCCACCTATTGAGAATGATGTTTTTCAAGACAAGAAAAAACCCGAAGATTTTTCCCATGATTCCGACATCTGTCTCACGCGACAAATATTCCGATTCAATCCATGCAACAAGATACGCGCCTGCGAGTATGGAGAAAATGATCGCCGTAAATACTGCGAAGTTTGAATGCACCTCGATCGCCTGCTGCATGTCGGGCCTCGCTATTCCAATCGCGCCTTCAATAAATCCTCCGAAGAAAATTGCACAGTATGCGGAAAGCGTGCCGAGGATGGCAAAGATCGCTTTAATGTAAAACCAATAGGGCTTCACGGTAATGCACCGAAAAGAAAAAAGTTCCATGATGGCGTACAACGACAAGAGCGCGGTCGGAAAGTGCACGATCAAAACATGGTAATTGGGGATCATTGCTCTATGATACGCGCAAATGAACAAAGCGTAAATTATACAAGACTCATTGGTCATTCAGCCTACTCCCATGTTTTCACTTTTATCTCTGTTTCATTACTGACTAACGTGCCACTCCCTCCTCTCCCCCTTATCTCCCCCCACAGTCGGCATGAAGTATTCGA
>OBEQ011563352.1_pt1 | contig 21964 bp, 21 predicted proteins | sample 1670901 | NCBI WGS metagenome assembly OBEQ01 (sample SAMEA104232315, study PRJEB22302) | groundwater metagenome | biome: forest; feature: aquifer; material: groundwater | place: USA | collected 2011-08-07 | depth 5.4 m
AGGTCCACTGGCGGAACGAGTTCTGGTCCGTTGGGTTGTTCTCGTCTACCGTCGGGATCGACAAGGCGGTCATCAAGCGGTACGTCGAGTTCCAGGAGAAGGTGGACACTGGTCAACTCAAGCGCCAGTTGGAATTCGGGTGCTGATCGCCAGTGCCACGGGCGGAGGCAAAGGGGCATCCAAATGGCAGAATACCAGATGGCGCGGACGCGCCGCGCCATCGGCAGTTACGCTATGACGAGCGAAGTGAGCGGCGAGAGGCATTACTCCCGGCTGCGGATAATGAGGACGGGGCGATCGGCTGACCGCAACACATGCTCTGCCACTGAGCCCAGGAGCAGGTGCTTCACCCCGGAATAGCCATGAGATGCCATCACAATGAGGTCCACCTCCTTGGCTGCAGCTTCCTCGCAGATCGCATCATGGACTGATCCGGAGATCTCCACCACTCGCACCTCCGTTTTCACCTTTCCGTCTGCGCGAACCTCCTCAGGCACAAGCGCTTCCAGCGAGGAGAACAGATTTTCCCGGATCTCCGCCCGCTCCTCAGCGAGCGTCTCCCCAGGCGTGGGCTGGGCGTAGAGCGGGTCCGGCATCCCGGACGCGTCAACCGTGCACAAAAGGATGACAGTGCCGCCCCGTCCTGCCAGGAGGGCATAGGCATGGGGGATGGCGGTGTTTCCGAAGGGTGAGAGATCTGTGGTCACCAGCACTTTCCGATACTTTGGTACCATGGTATGTTACCTCCTTGCGTCAAGCGGGTTATGATGCCATCCGCTTACTGACATTGTGGGGATCGGCCTGACAACTCTATAGCGCCCCTGTCACGCTTAGCATCTGAGCCTATATTTTAGATATAGGCCTCTTCGGGTATCTTGTCAAGAGGTGGGTAAGCACCGAAAATAGTAACTGTCTTCTGCGTCAATGGGTGTGAGCGACCCCAAAATAGACATTGACGTGCTCACAGGCTCACTGCTGCCCCTTGCGAGGAGTTTTAGTCAGCGTTGCTCAGAGGGCGCCCCTTCTCCATTGCTCCCGTTGTGCCTCCTCGGGTCAGCGAACTACCCCAAAGGTGTGAGGAACCGTCCGAAGGACGGACTCCTCCCTGGCGTGGCCCTCGCGTCGTTCGTCAACCCCGCCCGAGGGCCCCTGTTAGGCGAACGAGAGGGCGTAGGTGCGCCGCCGCATCGGGCACCGTCCAGAGCCGATACTGCATTTTTGTCTTGACAATGGGGTCCACCTCAGTTACCTTGCTTAACGAAGTTTGCCTGTCCGAGAATAGAGGTCTAAGGTTGCTTTTGTCGAAGGACATGTCGGCTTCCACGTCGGCGCTAGCCGACGGCTCTAATCAGGCGCGCAGGAAAGATCTACGTCAGCTCGATCCGCATGGATCAGAGACTCCGGGTGGTAAGGAGGAAGATTGCGAAATACTCCCCTTACGAGTTCCGGGAAGAATGTTGCGGGCCGATGCGGCAAAGCTTTCGTTTGGTTCCTGAACTGCGGGATGTTAAACTGCTCTGGTTAGACGGCTACGTCATTGTCACGATCGTTCCGAGACCAGCTCTCCATGGACAGTTGCAAGATTGACCTCCATGAGATACAATCCGGAACACATATCGGGCGGTGAATGTTGTCAAATGACCGGGGTTAATCGCTAACTAGTCAAACTAAGGGAGGGTTTCAGTGGATCGCGGTGATATAATATTGTTGTGGGTTGCGGTTGGTGGTTTGTTGCTCTTCGTAACGGTTGGCATGATATGGTCGTTCATGTACTGAACGTTTCGTAAAAGGCATGCCCAGACTTCTGCCATTACCACTGGTGGTTCCAGCAGATACAGTTTCCGGATCACGCAAGCTCATAAAATAAGCGTAGGAACTCCTCAGTAGGCTGAGGGTTGGAAAGCTTGTTTCCAATAAAACTGCCACACCGCCGGAGTTCTCCCCTGCGTGATGGGGAGGGGGCGCTTAACTTCAGCGGTTGGCAGGTGAGTGCGTGACAACCCACCGCTCGTAGTGAACTTTCAAATCACGAGTAAATCGTCTCGCCTCTCGATAGGCTAAGGATGTTGTAGCCAGTCGGAAGGCCGAGAGCATTACCGGTCGATGACTTCGAATCGCGGTCTCCTCTTTAGCCGGGCGCGATGTGCGCTTGGCTTTTGCTAGGTCTGGGTTGATCCGAACGGGAACCCGCAGTTATGGTTCGCTATCAATACGCGCTGACTACGAGGCCGCTGATGGCGCGTTTGTTAAGCCTTCCGTACCTATGAGCCCGCTACCAATAGTCTAGTTATCGGACCCTGTGCCTCGCAAGTACCCTGAGCGCGATTGGAGTGGGGACCTCGCCTCCTGACTTCCAGTGACTTAATCGAAGACACGATCACCGAGGCGTCTCTGTTGCCGTGGACTGTCCCGGTGGACTCGTAGTCGTCACGGGATGTGGTATCCAGGATCCGCTGCTCCACCGCCGGGGTGAGTACCCGCCCGGCCCGTTTTCGCCGTGACCGATAATGCCAACGATCGGGGGCAGGAGCAGACTGGGGGCGGTTCTGGCTGTGACAAAGGCCCAGCCAAAAAGACCTCTCACGTGAACATCCATTGTCTTTTTCCCCCTCTGTGTATCCGCTTTATCTGACAACCCACTTCTCCCTTGGTCGAAGACCCCAAGCTTGACCGCCTCCACTGCCCCCTCAATGGAGCAGAGTTCTCGCTTGTCTACCGACGGGTAAGTTGATTGCTCGCAAGACCCCATGCGCCTGCGGTACGGCCTGGGCGGCCACCCGAGCCCATGCCGGCCGCGTCCGCCGGGTCCTGCGCGCGCCCTGAATCCCCTTGACAGGAATGACGACGTGGGGTTATTAGATGAAGGAAGTCGCAATCCGTTCAGAGTAGACGGAGATTAGAATGGCGAAGGTCCTCAGCATCATCCCCGAACGGTGTACCGCCTGTCGAGCCTGTGAGCTAGCCTGTTCGGTGAAGCACTACGGCGAGTTCAACCCCAGCCGATCGCGCATCAAGGTCAGCATCTTCCTTGAGGAGGCGGTCTACATCCCCACCGCCTGCACCCAATGTAGCGAAGCCTGGTGCGCGAAGATCTGCCCCACCACCGCCATCCTTCGCAACGACGACTACATGGCGTACTACGTGGACGACAACAAATGCGTCGGCTGCAAGATGTGCGTCCTGGCCTGCCCGTTCGGGGCGATAGAGCTATATCCGGACCACGGTAAGGCCGAGAAGTGCGATCTCTGCCTCTCTATCGACGGCGATCCGGAGTGCGTGAAGTTCTGCACGCCAAAGGCGTTGCTCTTCACCGATGAGGACGCGGGTCCCAAGGCCAAACAGGCCGCCGTCGCCCTTCGGATGAAGGAAGTCTACAAGGAGATGGTAAGCTGATGAGCTGGACCGGGACGATCCTTAGGGTCAACCTGAGCAACGGCAGCGTGACGAAGGAGCCGCTGAACTCACAACTCGCCAGGGCCTACATCGGAGGTCGCGGCTTGGCGACGAAGATCCTCTACGATGAGATCGACCCACGGCTCGATCCGCTTGGACCGGCCAACAAACTGATCCTCGTCACCGGCCCGCTTACCGGCACCAACGCCCCGACCGGCGGCCGGTATATGGTGGTGACCAAGTCGCCGCTTACCGGTGCGATCGCCTGCTCCAATTCCGGTGGCTATGTCGGGGCGGAGATGAAGTACGCCGGCTACGACCTGGTGATTGTGGAGGGGAAGGCGCCACATCCGGTTTACCTCTGGGCCAACAACGACAGGGTGGAAATCCGGGAAGCGGCCAAGGTCTGGGGGCAGTCCACCCACGAGACCGAGGATATCCTTCACAATGCCACGAATGCCGAGGCCAAGATCTGCAGCATCGGGCCGGCGGGTGAGACGCTGAGCCTGACCGCCTGCGTCATCAACGACAAGCATCGGGCAGCCGGCCGCTCCGGGGTCGGTGCGGTGATGGGCTCGAAGAACCTGAAGGCGGTGGTCTTCCGGGGCACCCGGTCGGTCAAGGTCGCCCATCCGCACGCGTTCATGCAGGCCTGCCTGGCTGCCGTGGGGAAGCTCAAGGCAGATCACGGTTCGGGAGAAGGTCTGCCGACGTACGGCACGCCCGGAATCGTAAATGTCATTAACGCACATGGTTTCATGCCGACCAACAACTTCCAGTTCGGCCAGTTTGGCGGCGCCGAGCGGATCAGCGGCGAGACCATCCATGACAAGATCCTGGTCCGGAACAAGGGCTGCTTCGCCTGCACCATTGCCTGCGCGCGAGTCACCGAGGTCAAGGCCGGAAAGTTCAAGGGGTCGGGCGAGGGGCCGGAATACGAGACCGTCTGGGGCCTTGGCGCCATGACCGGCGTGGACGATCTCGCTGCGGTCACCAAGGCCGGCTACCTCTGCAATGAGCTGGGGATGGACACCATCGAGGCGGGGGTGGCCATCGCCACCGCCATGGAGCTGTTCGAGCGGGGCTACATCCCGGAGCGTGAGATCGGCCGTTCGCTTCGTTTCGGGGACGCGGATGCCCTGGTGGAGATGACGGAGAAGCTGGGTAGGGGGGAGGGGTTTGGCGCACTGCTCGCGCTGGGCGGCGCGCGGCTCGCTGAGCGGTACGGTCACCCGGAGCTGTTCATGGGGGTCAAAGGACAGGCGTTCGCCGCGTACGACGGACGAGGAGCCCAAGGGATCGGACTGGGGTATGCTACCTCCAACCGGGGCGCCTGTCACCTGCGCGGCTACACCATCTCGGCCGAGGTCTTCGGCGTTCCGCAGAAGGTAGATCCGTTCGCCACCGAGGGGAAGGCGGCGCTAGCCAAGGCGTCCCAGGACGTCACCGCCTTCGTCGATTCGACCGGCACCTGTCTGTTCACTACCTTCGCCTTGGGGGCGGAGGACCTCCATGCCATGTTGGAGCTTGCAACAGGCGCCGGCTATACGCTCGACGAGGTGGTCATGATCGGCGAGCGGATCTGGAACCTCGAGCGGCTCTTTAACCTCAGGGCCGGCCTCAGCTCCAAAGACGATACGTTGCCCCGTCGCATTCTGGAGGAGCCGATTCCAGCAGGGCCGGCCAAGGGGAAGGTGGCCCGCCTCGGCGAGATGCTCCCGGAGTACTATCGCCTTAGAGGCTGGGACCCGCAAGGGGTGCCGACCCCTGAGAAGCTGAAGGAACTTGCTCTTGCCCCCTAACCCCTGTTCTTTATGGCTGAGGTGAGATTCCTGGGGGCGATCCGGAAGGCTGCAGGATTGGCCACGTTCGGAATCGATGCCGGGACGGTGGGGCAGCTCCTGGAAGCGCTGAGGCAGGTCATGAGCCCCGCGTTCCAGGAGTTCCTGTTTGAGGGGGAAAAGCTCCAGCAGGATGTCCAGGGGCTGATCAACGGCCGGAATATCGCGCTTCTCGACGGCCTGAAGACAGCGCTCACCCCGTTCGACCAGGTGACGCTGTTCATCAACGGTGTCCGAGGATTCCCGGGCGGTTAGTGTCCCAATGTGAGTTGGGACCGAGGTGTGCTGGGTAAGCCTTCAACGGTGAGTAGATGGCATCGAGGCATTCGCATTCACCCTGGCGCCCGTTCGCCGCAGCCCTAATGGGATTATGCTGATCAGTATTTGTCGGCGACGGCGGAGTCCGCAGAACCTTGCCGTCGGTTGGGCGATATGGTTAGAGGGTGGGCGGCGATGCGAAGGGGGCTGTCTCGCCTGGTGCGGCGGCCTTGAGCACCCGAAAGGATAGAGTGTGCCGTATGAACAACGATGAGATCAGAAAACTTGCACGGAAAGGGTTCTCGGATGGAAGGCTCCCGCGCCAGTTTCCGGTGATCGCGACGTTGACGATACCGGGCAGACCTACGCAGCATCTGATGGAAGGCGGGAATTTGCGCCCCGATCCCTGCGTCATCTGTGGCGGTCAACCAACCGAGATATGGTACCCGGGCGCGTCCATCGCGTTTCACGACCGGTGCTATGCCATCTGGCAGGAGGAGGTGGCCAGCTCCTCCGACCCTTAAATTGACTCGTCGAGCTTCAGTTCGGGAGACTTGTAAGCTCTTCACGGCGATCGGCAATTTGATGGTTGGGTAGTTGTTCGCAATTCTGAATCATGGGGCGCGCCAACAAGTCCTCGACGCCGTAGTTGGCATTCTGCACGCCTCGGGTCGAGGTTGACGAAGCATGGCTTGAGGGCGTCGAACTTCCGGCTTCATCGTCTATTTTTGGGTCGGAGAAAAGCGCTTGGCATCCACCGCGTTCCGCATTGATATTGCAAGCGACTCGCGCTTGAAGCCGATGGTCGCCTTTTCATCGTGTCGTGAGCATCGGCCACATCGTGGTACGCGGCTGACTGAGCCTTGCAGTTAGTGGGCGTGGAGAGTGAGGATGGGTCATAAGAAGGCGGGATATGTCCCGGCGCTAGGCTGGGATTTCCTCACCCCGCTCTACGATCCCCTCGTTCGCCTTACTACGCGCGAGATGAGCTTCAAAAGTCGCCTGTTGGATGAAGCAGGCATCGACAAAGCCGCTCGGATTCTGGATGTGGGATGCGGTACGGGGACGCTACTCCTGCTAGTGAGGCGCAGGTCAAAATCTCTGCTGGCTATTGGCCTGGATGGTGATATGAACGTTCTGGGCATTGCGAGGTCAAAGGCCCACAGGTATGTCGAGGAAATCGCGCTGGTCCAGGCGCTCTGCTTTGATATCCCCTTTGCCGATGGCGCGTTCGACCGAGTCCTCTCCAGCCTGATGCTGCACCATCTGACGCGATCCGAGAAGGTCCGAACGCTGGAAGAGATCTTTCGCGTCCTGCGCCCCGGGGGAGAGTTGCACGTCGCCGACTGGGGGCGACCCCACAACCTGCTAATGCGTGCACTGGCTTTTTCTGTGCGCCTCGGCGACAGTTTCGCCAGGACTGCTGACAACATGAAGGGGCTCCTGCCTGCGCTCTTCCGGGACGCCGGGTTTGAGGGAGTATCGGAAACAGCTCGGTTTGCGACGCTATTTGGCACGTTGTCGCTGTATAAGGCGCGCAAGCCACCTACGGATGCCGCTCAGCGGCACGCCGCCGGCTTCTCTGCGCACTCGCTAGCTGGCGTATGAGGCCATCGCGTAGGAGTCGCCCGGTGAACGCATCAGATCAGAACGGTAGAGGGACAGGCGGTTCTGGCACGTACGTTTGAGTTCTTCGCGTGCCAAACAGTACCTGCGTAGAGAACGCAACTCCCTTTTTGACGGCTGGACCGTCATGGGCCGGGTCGTGGGGGGAGGAGCCACAGGAGGTTAAAATGGCTGCTGTAGTCGCTATACTCTTTACGGTGTTAGCCTTATTTGGTTTAGCTTTGCCCTTTCTCCACTCTTATAGACTCAAGAAGAGAAGAATCGATTTGGATAAGGAGATCCAGCTTTCCCAGAATCGGATCACTGTAGTAACCTCAGACTCCATCCCGGGACGAGTAACGGAACAGGTACTGGGTTCAATCACTGGCACATCGCAAATACCCGCCTCAAACGACGAGGAGCGGAAGCTGGCCGAGCGGGAGGCAATGCACAGCCTTATCAAACAAGCGTTCCAGATGGGGGCCAATGCGGTTGTCGGTCTGAACATGGCCACAGAAGATTACCAGTTCACGGAGCCGAAGAAGTTCCTCGTCTTCCCCGCTGTTACGTGGACGGCCACGAAGGTGATATATGCGGGGACGGCTGTGAAAGTGGCCTCGACGGATTCCCCAGGAGAGGGACCAAGAGGCGCCTCATGAAACAAGGTGCGCCATCCCTTACTAAGCACATCCTGGATAGAGGCGCCCCAGGAAGGGGTTATCTCGACGAAGGTTGAATATTTTTCTTGACTTATTAGTCATACGTATCACGCTATAGAGCCTGTCTGACAAACCCCATCTTGACCTTTGAAGCCATGCTGCGTTGTGGGAGAATAGCCCTACACTTGCACTCAATGGAGGGCTGTGATGAGCTATAAGTTCCGACCGTATGCGCAAGATCAGATGTATCCGATGGGCGACGCACCCACGAACAGCGAGAGGCCACGTCGCCCCTTCACGAGTCCGTCATGGCGAGCCCCGAACGGGGCGTGGCCATCTCCATGAGCCGTAGCGAGATTGCGTCGCTACGCTACTCGCAATGATACTTCCTATCTGGTCGTGGGAAAACAGCTTGCCCGCGCTTATCATTCGCGCTAAATTATCAGTGAGCATATCGGATCTTGACTGTCTCGGGGGGGCGGGATCGGGTGGTGGGTTGAGTAAGGGTTAGTCAGTGGTTGTGGGGGGTGAGACCCAATGCCATACCAAGAGCAGGAAGCCGAGAGGTGACCTGCTCTTATCGTTCTCAGGAGGGAGGTCGATGGAGGGGAAGAATTATATCGGTGGCAGATGGGTGGAAGCGGTCGGGAGAGCCAGGTTTGAAAGTCGTAATCCCGCCCGGTTCGATCAGGCGCTCGGTGCTGTGGCCTTGTCGAACCGGGAGGACGCTGAGCAGGCGGTTGCGGCTGCGAAAGCGGCTTTTCATGGCTGGCGCGCGCTGTCACGGGTGAGAAGGGGGGAGCATCTCGAGCGATTCGTCGAGGCGATCAAGGCCGAGACTGAAGGGATCATTCGCCTCGTGGCATCGGAGGCCGGCAAGGCGTATAACGAGGCCAAAGCCGATGTCGTCGAGGGGATCCACATGGCGCAGTACATGTTCGGCCACGCGCGGCTTCCTTCCGGTCAGGCCCTCCCCTCGGAGCTCGCCGAGAAGGATGCGTACATGTTCCGCAAGCCGAAAGGGGTGGTGACGGTTATCAGCCCCTGGAATTTCCCCTTTGCGATTCCCATCTGGCTGATTACCCCGGCCCTGCTCGAAGGGAATACGGTGGTCTTCAAACCGTCCGGGAACACCCCGTTGGTGGGGGAGAAGATCGTTGAGTGCTTTGAGCGGGCCGAGCTTCCTCTAGGCGTCCTGAATCTCGTCCAGGGCATGGGAGGGGATGCAGGATGGCCTTTGGTGACCCACCCCGACGTCGAGGTGGTACTCTTCACCGGCTCGTATGAGGTGGGATCACGGATCAAGGAGGCGTGCGTCAAGGACTATCGCAAGATGTACGCCTGCGAGATGGGCGGGAAGAATGCGATGATCGTCTGCCAGGATGCCGATCTTGATCTGGCCGTCCGGGCCGCGATACTCAGCGCTTTCAAGACGACAGGGCAGCGCTGCACCTCGGCTTCTCGCCTCATTGTCCATGAGAGTCGGATGGAGGAGTTTGCGAGGGCCTTTGTCGCCATGGCGCGGCGGATCGTCATCGGCGATCCCCTCGATCCTCAGGTCTTCATGGGTCCGCTCATCAACGAGGCGGCGATGAAGAAGGTCGGCTTCTATAACCTGCTGGCGAAGCAGGAGGGGGCCGAGGTGCTCTTGGATGGCGGGCGCCTGGAGGAAGGGGCCTTTCGGCACGGCTACTTCTTCAGCCCCTTCATCTATCGCATGGCTCATCGGAGAGATGCCAGGGTGCTCCATGAGGAGGTCTTTGGGCCGCATGTTGCCCTGATCCCCTTCCGAACGCTGGAAGAGGCCGTGGCCATCCACAACGATGTGGAGTATGGCCTGGCCTGCTCCGTGATCACCGAAGATTACCGGATCGCCCGTCGTCTTCGGGAGGAGTGTGAGTTTGGCGTCGGGTACTGGAATCTGCCCACCATCGGCGCAGAGGTGCATCTGCCCTTCGGCGGGGTAAAGAAGAGCGGTACGGGCGTTCCGGCTTCCTGGCCTTTACTGGATCTCCTGACGCACAAAGTGGCGTGGACCGTCAATCACGGTCGCGAAATCAGAATGGCTCAAGGCCTGAGCGCCGACGTGTAGCCATGACCCGGCTGTTGATGTGTCGTCCGGACCATTACGGGATCTACTATGAGATCAATCCCTGGATGGATCGAAGGCGCCAGGCGGACCGGGCCGTCGCCGTGAGGCAGTGGGAGGTGCTATATCAACTCCTCACCGAAGGGCTACAGGTCCAGGTGGAGCTTCTGCCGCCTGTTCCAGGACTGCCTGACCTCTGCTTCACCGCCAACGCCGGGCTCCTGGTGAATAGCCTCTTTGTAAGTAGCCGGTTCCGATACCGTGAGCGCGAGGCGGAAGTTCCTCATTTCACACAGTGGTTTGCAGAGCGGAACTATCGGGTGGCCTGTCTGCCAGAACCCGCCTTCTTTGAAGGGGAGGGGGATGCGCTCTTCTGCGGGAATGACCTGTTTGCCGGGCACCGCTTTCGTTCGGAGCTGCATGCCCATCAGCTTCTGGCGGAACTCTTGGGGCTGCACGTCCATTCCCTGGAGCTCACCGATCCATGGTTCTACCACCTGGACACCTGCTTTTGTCCGCTCCAGCCTGGGCGGGCAGCGTACTATCCGGAGGCGTTCAGTCCCGCCTCGCAGCGGCTTTTGAAAGAGGCGATCCCTGAGCTCTTCCCGGTGACGGAGGCAGAGGCTAAACGGTTGGCCTGCAATGCGCTGGTCATCGGACGGTCAGTGATCATCAATGCCGGCTGTCCCCACCTGGCTCGGATGCTCACCGAGGCCGGGTATCAGGTTCACGAGGTCGAGACTGCTGAGTTTCTCAAGGCCGGAGGCGGGCCCAAGTGTCTGGCTCTGTTCCTGGATCGGGGCGGATCATGAACCATTGGGTGGAGTTGGATAAACGGTATTTCATGGACACGGGTCACCGGCGTCTTGAGGTGACGCTTGTCCGTGGCGAAGGGGCGAGGGTCTGGGATGAGGCCGGCCGGGCGTACCTCGACTTCATCGCCGGATGGGCCGCCTGCAGCCTGGGCCACTGCCATCCTGTGATTGTAGAGGCCCTTCGAGAGCAGTCGGAACGCCTCATCCTGGCGAGCCTGGATGTCTATACGATCCCCCAGATTGAGTTGGCTGAGCTACTCATCTCCTCGAGCGGCCTGGCCAAGGTCTTCTTCTGCAACAGCGGGGCTGAGGCTAACGAGGGGGCGGTCAAGCTGGCCCGGAAGTATGGCAAGCTGCACCTGAATGGAGCCTACGAGGTCATTTCGGCGCTGAAGAGTTTCCATGGTCGAACGTTGGCGATGGTGGCTGCGACGGGCAAGCCGGAGTACCAGGCGCCCTTTACCCCGCTCCCTGAAGGGTTCAGCCATGTCCCGTACAACGACGTCGCGGCCCTGCGGGCGGCTGTGGGAGAGCGGACCTGCGCCATCTTGCTGGAGCCGATCCAGGGTGAGGGCGGGGTGAACGTTCCGGCTGAGAACTATCTGAAGGAGGTTCGAGCGCTCTGCGACGAGCGGGGTATCCTGCTGATCCTGGACGAGGTCCAGACGGGCTGCGGCCGAACCGGGACGCTGTGGGCTCACGAGGTCTCCGGTATTAAGCCGGATATTATGGCCCTGGGTAAGGGGTTGGGCGGCGGGGTTCCCATCGCCGCGTTCCTGGCGAACGAACGGGCTGCCTGCTTTGGCCCGGGAGATCATGGCTCTACCTTCGGGGGGAATCCACTCTGCTGTGCGGTGGCTGCTGCGGCATTACGGTGTATCATGAAGGAAGACCTGCCGGGTAACGCGGTACGGGTGGGAAGCTACTTCCGGGAGCGGCTCCTGGGCTTGCAAGAGGAGTGGGATATCGTGAAGGAGGTCCGGGGCCGGGGCCTTCTTCTGGCGATGGAGTTCACCAAGCCGGTAGCCCTGGCGATGGCCAAGGCCTGCCGCGAACGGGGCCTGCTGCTGAACCCGATCCCACCTCAGACAATCCGGTTCATGCCCCCCCTGATTATCAGCCCGCAGGATGTGGATCAGGCCATTGTGATCCTGGATGCCGCCATCGGGCAGATCAAATAGGTGGCGACTCTTCCCGATGCCGCTCATTAAGGCAGCAGGGCGGGTCCTACCCTTCTCGAATAATCACCTTATACAACCGCATGAAATGAGGTGTCATTGCCCTAGTCCCCCCCACCCGTCCCCTCCCCCTCCGAGGGGGGAGGGTTGGGGAGGGGGGGGATGGAGGTGCGGGTTGACTGGCGCAGAGGCAGTGGCCGAATGCCTTAAAGCTCAAGGGATTGAGCTGCTGTTCGGCATACGGGGCCTGCATATTACCGCTGTGGCAGATGCCGCCAAGCGACGTGGCATTCGATTTATCGAGGTTCGTCATGAGCAATCTGCGGCGTTCATAGCTGACGCCTATGCAAGGGTCACCGGCAAGGTTGGGGTCGTGATCGCGGGTACAGGCGCCGGCGCTGCCGCCACCATGGTCGGATTGCAGGAAGCCTATTGCAGCTCCTCACCGGTGTTGCTTATCGCCAGTCAGATCGAGCAAGCGCATCTGCAGAAAGGCTGGGGCGATCTTCATGAGGTCAAACACCAGCATGGTCTGATTTCGAATGTTGCGGAGGCTTGCTATGACGTGGCAGCAGCCTCAGACATTCCTCAAAGTCTCCAGGCGATCTTCTCCAGGATTACCCATGAGCGGCCGCGACCCTATGGCCTCGAGGTTCCGGTGGATGTCCTGAACGCGGAGCTTGCCACCCCCTTCTCGTATCAGCCGGTTGCGCACACGCCAACCCTTCCCGACGCGCAGAAGCTGGCAGAGGCGGTCGAGCGGATTGCCCGGGCGGGGCGGCCTGTCATCTATGCCGGGAGTGGCGCGATCGCCTCAGGGGCGGGCCAGGCGATTGAACGACTGGCTGAGCTGCTCAATGCCCCCGTACTCACCAGCATCAAAGGGAAAGGGGTGCTCTCGGAGGCTCATGACCTATCCCTTGGAAATCTGGGGACGGAGGGACCCGTTCGGTCATTGATCGAGAAGGCCGATCTTGCCATCGTGGTTGGCACACGGTTCAGCAACCGATCGACCGGTAAATGGTCATTGAGGCTTCCGCCGCAATGGGTCAGGATTGATATAGACGGGGCGCAATTTGCCAAGACCCATCCAGACATTCAAGGTAGCCATGTCGTTGAGCTGGCGGGAGATGCTCGCATAATCTTAGAGTACATTCTCGGAAGGCTTGAAAAGCAGTCGTCACGCCCGCAAGGCTTCGAGCGCATAGAGGTCATCAGGGCCAAAAGGCAGACCATGGAAAGCGTGAGAGCGAAATACCCTGCCGAAGTGAAGCTGCTCGAAGATATCAGGCACGTGATAAGACGCGACGCCATTGTGGCCAACGATTCCACTGTTGCGACCTACTGGATGCGCAGGTACTTCGAGGTCTACGAACCCAGGACATTCCTCTGGGCGATGGGAAGCGGGACGATCGGGTTCGGGCTGCCGGCCGCCATCGGCGCCAAGCTCGCCAAGCCTGACCGTCAGGTCCTGGCGTTGTGCGGCGACGGCGGATTTCTCTTCTCCTGTCAGGATCTGTCCACCGCAGTCAAACACCACGTTGCCATTGTCGTCTTACTCTTTAACGACAATGCCTTCGGCATTGTAGACTATGGTCAACGGAAGGACGGACTACTGTTTGGAGACGAGGCGCTCGCGAACCCGGACTTCATCGCCTTGGCGAGGTCGTTTGGAGCCGAAGCGGAGCGGATCGATTCGCTTGGGCAGATCGGTGAGTTTGTTGAGAAGGCGTTAGCGCGAAACCGGCTGACAGTCATCGAGATTCCGGTCGCCCTACGCCCCCCACCCGACCTGGCCTGAGGGAAAAGTTACAGGGACGGGAATAATCGAGCCGTGCGATGTGTTGTTATATTGCTTTTTCAAGACGTTCTGCCACCCAAACCTTGATAATGGATTGCCGGGGCACACCCAACCGTTTTGATTCTTTATCCAACAGGTTGATCATCCATAAAGGGAAATCTACATTTACCCTTTTCTGTTCCCGCTCAGGCCTTCTGGCCTTGGACCGATCAAGGTGCTTGGAGATATCCTCGCCTTCGTCGAATCTCTTGTCTAATTCACTCGCCTTCATATATATCAACCTCCTCTTTCCTGGCACATCGCACTGAAATCATTCTTATCCTATCGCTCCTATATGTAATAATCCCTGACTAATGCCTCCCCAACCACTTGCCAATCACGAGGAGTCTTGGCTCATCGCTTGTTATTAAGGGAATTTCAATCAAATCAGGGTCATTCCATAGCGCCTGGGCTTCGTAAAAATCGATTCCATGTTTTATCTTATTGCCTTCGCTCTTCTTGATGTCGAATTCAAATTCCATGTATAAAAACTATACCTTTACTATACCTTTTGTCAATCAATATCATGGTCCCAAGAGATTGGGATGTGTCATTCCCCCACTGCGAGGCCTGAGAGTCGCTGGAGAGGGTCGTCCAGATCTGGTTATCGAGCCCCCGTACCACCAGCCGCATCCGGTCCCCATCCAGGATGGCGGCCGGCCCGACGGTGGCCCGCCTCCCGACGGCGGCCACCGTCCACTGACCCCACGCGAGCGTGGGGCTGACCTGGTTCGTCCACAGCGAGTTATCGATCCCCTGCAGGTAGAGGTGAAGGGTGCCGGTGCTGTCTACGACGGCGGCTGGCTGCCCGCTACTTTGCCCCCCACCAGGCACCTCAGCCCACTGACTCCACACCCCAGTCTGATCCCGGAGCGTCTCGTACAGTCGGCCATCCAGCCCACGGATGAAGATGGATGGCGAGCCCGCATGCAGGAGCGCCGCGGGGCTACGCTCGCTACGGCCCCCCAGGTGTGTCCACGTGGGGGTATCGGCAAGGGCGGTCCAGAGGCTGTTATCGAGCCCCCGCACGACCAGTCGCACGGCACTCCCATCGAGGAAGGCGGTGGGTCCGTCGAGGGAGCCCCCGCCCGGGACCCGACTCCAGTCACTCCAGAGCCCCCCGCTCTTCTGCTTTACCCATAGCCCGTTATCGATCCCCTGAATATAGAGGCGGAGGACGCCGGTGCTGTCGATCACTGCCGCCGGTTGACTCCCGGTCTGCCCGCCACCGGGCACGGCACTCCAGCCACTCCAGCTCCCGGTGGTGGTGATGGATGTGAGCAGGATAGTGACGGATGAGGTGGTATTGGCGCTTACCGTAGCGGGGGTGCTCCCCGTCTGGAACCCGGTGAGACTCACGGTCAGGCTGTAGCTTCCGGCCTGCAGGGTCGAGAAGGTGGTGGTGCCGCTGCTCCCAGTGGTCTGGGCCTGGAGCGTCCCGGGACTCGCCGCGGTGACGAGGGCGCCTGAGAGGAGCGCATTGGTGTCGCTGCGGCGGACGGTGACGGTAAGGGAGCCAGTGGTGGGGGGAGGAGCCACACAAGGCCCACTAACGCATTGGAGCGCCAGGCCATACCCCATTGTCTGGTCGTTGGCCCACTCACTCACCAGGATCGTGTAGGGCCCCGTTTGGTCCAGGGCGGCGTCAATCCGGGCGCTGCTGCTGTTGTAGGGGCAGTGGGAGCCGAGCCGGGTGCCATCGGGGCGGAACAGTTCGACACAGGGGTGCCCCCCGTTTAGCCGGGAGGCCTGTACGACAACCGTATCGCCGGTGGTCCCGTCGAAGGCGAACAGATCGACGTCCCCCACCGGATCCAGCCCGTCACTCCGCGTCGTCCCATAGGGGATCACCGGCGCGCTGGGCGAGGGTGGCGCCACCCGCTCTAGCGCCAGGCCATACCCCATTGTCTGGTCGTTGGCCCACTCACTCACCAGGATCTTTGGTCCAGGGCGGCGTCAATCCGGGCGCTGCTGCTGTTGTAGGGGCAGTGGGAGCCGAGCCGGGTGCCATCGGGGCGGAACAGTTCGACACAGGGGTGCCCCCCGTTTAGCCGGGAGGCCTGTACGACAACCGTTTCCCCAGCGCTTCCAGAAAACCGGAAGACATCAGTGTCTCCGATGACGTCGATGGCGCAGGTCACTGTGTCTCCGTAGGAGATGGTCATGTTTGTCGGCTCAGGGCTGCATGGGATACCGTCCACTGCCGCTTCGCCCAGACTGGGGAGAGCCACACAGAGGACCAACACCAGCCACCAAGCCAGGCGACGGGAAACTGACACCATCCTTCCAGGGGTCGTATAATGTTCCATGTCTGTACGCTCCTTCTCCCTTTACCAAACATTCGCCCAACGGAGTGGCGGCTGAGCCGTAGGCGCGCAGGCACGTTCACGTGCCAGGGCGCATATCGGCTCTTGCCAATAGACCGCATATGTTTACCGTAACGCAGGACTCCATCAATTTAGCAAGTAGGAAGTTGGAAAGCATCGGAGGGGCAAGGTCGGCGACACATCGGGCCAATCGTGCGGCCTGAGGGCCGTAGTGAGGGCCACCGCGCCAGAGGGACGTACCCATAGCCTGCCCACGGCAGGGGACTGTACCAGAGCGGCAGGGGAAGTCAAGGGAAAAGTAGAGACGTGTGCGGGCGTACTGAGGGGTGGCCGGAGCAGACGGAGGGTCGCCTGGTGCGTCGGAGGGGTGGCAGGCCAGGGGGAGGTCGTCGGAGGACCGGTTCGTCGATCAGCTCCCTGGGACCGGCACGGACGGGAATGTGCTTCGCGTATAGCGCCCGAAGCTCCGAAGTACGGCGCCGAGATGGTGAACCGCTACCCGGCAGCCTGTACGCGAACGACGCGCCCGTCGGCAGCGAGGATGTCTTCTACGCGCTCGATCCGGAGGGAGCGGAAACGAGACACCGCTGCGGTGTCGCCATTGGCGAGCCCGGGGTGTGCGGTTCGGCTCAAGGCGGAGCTGGCCGGACGGAACGCCTTCGCAGTGGGGACGTGAGCCGTGCCCGCCAGGCGTTTGAGCAGTCTGTGGAGAGGCTCGTCGTGGGTGTGGACGCGACGCTACGCTAAAGGCGAGATCGGAAGGCCTGCTCGGCGTGCCGGGAACCATGGCTCAATTGTGGTGCCGGGGGAGGGAGTCGAACCCTCATGGACCGAAGCCCGCGGGATTTTGAGTCCCGTGCGTCTACCAGTTTCACCACCCCGGCGTCATGTTTTTCTACCACATTTGGGCGGGGGTGTCGAGAGGCTTGCCGGCGAGACGGCCATTTCCCCCTTGATAAAAACTCGGGCTTGTCCCATATATGTATATGGCTCGTCTCCGAAAAGTGTCTGTGAACTAACCTCCTTGATTTCACATTTCTTACCTCCACAGGGCATGCTTTGGCCCATTGAGGGCGCCTTGGATTGCGGCAGGTAGCGGAGCAGCAGCCCCAGGGTTCCTTGGGTTTTGAAAGGAGGGGCCATGTGGGTAATGGCCGTCCGCGTAGCTGAGCCCCTCATTCTTCATAACCTCTTGCTTTTGCGGGGTAAAATCGCCTGACACTTTTGGAATAGGAACCAAAATGTTCAAAGTATTACTGGGGGGTCCTTCTCCTCGTCTTCGCACTGGTTGGCCAGGCTGCGGCACAAATTTGTGTTCAACCTCCTGCTGGGCTGGTGAGCTGGTGGCCGGGATGGGGATGCAACCGATATCGTTGATGGCAACGGCGGTACATTGCAGGGCGGCGCCACTTTCGCGCCGGGTATAGTTGGACAGGCCCTGAGCCTCGACGGCGTGGATGACTTCCTCTACGTCTCGAACGCCACCTCCTTGCGCCTGCAGGACTTCACGATCGACGCGTGGATCAAGCTCACCGGGCCAGTGCCGCAATTCGGCGCGAACCTCGCGGCATTCGGCCAGTACGGATATCAGTTCGTGGTCGCGGGCGGGCCCGCGTTCGGCGACGTCGAACGCAGCCTCTTTCTGGGCAAGACTGGCTTCTCCAAGACGTTCGGCGGGCCGGTAATCCCCGGCGACGGGGCATGGCACCACGTGGCCGTGACCAAGGCAGGCGCCAGCGTCACTTTCTACATCGACGGCGTCGGCTCCGCGACCTCGTACAGCGTCGTCTTCACGTTCGACGGCGCCGCCGGCGGTGACTTCGCGATCGGAACGAATCCGATATACGCGAGCCAGGGCAACCCCCCATCTACGTACGCGCTCCCCGGTCTCATCGACGAGGTGGAGGTCTTCAACCGCGCGCTCACTGCGACAGAAGTCGCCGCCATTTACAACGCCGGTAGAGCGGGTAAATGTAAAGGTCAGCTGACGGGGACCGGCGGCACCGGCACCTGGAGTGGGTGGAGTGCCGTGCCCGGTGGAGGGCAGACCGGCAGTCAACCGGCTGCAGTGGCCACAACCTGTAGTATTTCGGGCCAGGGAACACGGCTTTGGCGGACGACTACCCGCGGAACTTGCTTAAGTTCGAACGGTGTTTCGGTACCGAGGAGGACCTCGACAGGCATGATGAACGTCGCTGGTCGAACGGCCCCGCAACGCAAAGGGTAAGGCTTTGCGCTGGCACCGCAGCTAGCCCTCCCGAAGCTGAGAGAGCCTAGCCCCTCTCACCCCCCAGGAGAGTGCAGGCCTGCTCTTCATCCAGGCGTTGGTCATTGAGCTGCTACCACTGCCTCCAACAAACTTCAGTGAGAGCCGTTTATGCAGCCGCAATCCCGCATCGTAGACCTCCTTGGTGAGGGCTTGAAAGGCTACTACGGGATGCCCCTGTGGGTTACCAGTCTCCCCCAGACATGTCCACAAATGATTGTGAGGTCTACTTATGGTTGTTCCGGAACAGCGAGCCCGCCGCTACCCACTAGACAACTGGCGTGACCCTTACGGCGCTCGCGTGAGCGTGAAGTCTACTGTCACTACCTGGCCGGAACTCACCCTGGCCGACTGGGTCGCAGGTTGGTAGCCCCTTGCAGAGGCTGAAAGCTCATATTGACCAGGTACAAGCGGCCAGCTGTACCGTCCCTCGTCATCGGTCATCACAGCGATCTCCCGAATGGGTTTACTAGGAGAATCCAGCGACTTAGGCTGGATGAACGCACCCACAACAGGACGACCGTCTGGTGCCATAACTCGCCCTCTCACCCCTTCCATGATGCCTCTACCAGGCTCACCACCCTTGCCGCTGCCAACTGGCCGGTCTTGGTTACCGCATCCATGGACTGGGAGAGCCATAAAGGTGAAGGTCACACCGCATGCTAGCATGCGGATCACAAATCTGACCATCTACTCGCTTCTCGCCTCTCTCGTCGGAAGGGATGCAAGGCCAGCTGATAGCGGGCCGGCCCCGCCGCCCATCGCTTCTGATAAGGTTACTTCTTATTTTTCCACTGTACTAGGTTCTTGAACACCTCCTGGGTAATACGGGTTCCGTGGTTGTGATCGCTATGAGGAACCAACCCATGGAGCCCATAGGCGTGAATAGCCATCGAGCAGTTACCTTTACAAAACTTGCTCCCTTTAGGCCTGTTCTGATAGACTGGGCCCCCGCTCATCCCGCCTACGGTATCGTTCTTGTAGAAAACCTGTCGCGTTTCGGTGACGCGGACCTGATCGGTACTCTGCCATTGTTCACTCGGCTTGTCACCCGGATAGCCATTGATAGTCGACTTCAATCCGGTCAAGGAAGCCGCCTGCCACCAGAATCCGAACCACCCTACGGTGTTGCCTTTGTTGCAATCCAGCTTGATGGCCCCGTAGTCGAACCTCTCGTCGTTGTCGTTGGTCCACCCTGTAACAGAGTGAAGCGACTTAGCCCCACATGAACCGAAGGGCGAGGAGGTGCCATTTCGGCCCGGGAAGAACTTGACGCTCGTACTCCAGATACCACTGCTCCCTCCACTATGGACACAGTGGCCTGCGGTTGCCACAGTATTCTTCCCGATCAACCAACCAGTACATGTGAAGTTGCCAGTGCCTTGAGTGAAGGTAATCAGCCCAACCGCTCGTGCCGGGAAGGTGGTCGTCGGATCCACCTTGACACGATCGTCGGTTCCGATAATCGTCTCAATCCCCACCCCACCAGTCGCTGGTTTTCGCGCCAATAGCGCCTGGAATTCGGCCTCCGATTCGATGACCTCTGCGACCTCGGACATATCCCCGGTCCCCTCAAATGGAGAAACACCCCTCAGTTCCGCCGAAGCCTCAGTTGCCACGACTGAGCCGTCACTGGACACTGGGGTGTGCGGATTGGTGGTCTGCACCACCTCCTGAGCCTGAGCTCCCCGATTTACTGAGATGACGGTCGCCAGGAGAAAAGCGACCAAGCTTACAACGAAGCGTTTGAACCATCCCGAGTAATAATGCGTCATGGAACTCCTCCTTATTTCGTAATTGTAATAGTGTCTCCCCTCGGTGTAACTCGCGCTCCAGTTGAATCGGCTAAACCCGCCCTTCGTCACCCCCTTTCCGTGCGCACAGCCTCCTTCGCCAATTCAGTCGGCCTCCATCTGGTTCAGGAGGCTCCAGGCACTCTCCCTGACCTCTTCCTCCACGTCGTTTTCAGCGACCCTCTTAAAAAGCTCGCTGACGCGAGGATCGCTCTTGCCATGTCTGCTTAGCAGCTCCAAGGCCCATATCCTATGAGTCGGGTCTTGGCCGTCGGCAAGCTTGAGAACGGGCTCGAGGGGCACGACGGCTTGGCCAGCCACGATATCCAGTGCGCTATTGAGAACCTCAGGATCGCGCTCCTGCTCCAGAACCCCCAAGGCGGTCTCCAGGATCAACCGCTGATCCCCGCTTGCACTCAACTCATCCAGGGCCCTGAAACGGTCAGCTGGGTTGGGGTGGTTGAGTGCTTTGGCCTGAAGACGAGCAAGCTCCATGAGATCACCCCCCGCACTTCCGGTAGGACTGTAGGCGGCGAGTGTGACTTCGACAACCCTAGGCGGCTGATCCGTTTTGACCGCTGCTCCTGTGGACTCCCCTTTCCCCTTCCCGTAAACCCGTACCTCGACGAGGCCGGCAGTAGAGTAAAGAAGGACGTGTTGGTTGTTTCGGAGCAGGTAACGCAGGCCTTCCTCCACGGTGAGACCCTCGAAGACCACAGTTACCGGCTCTTGGGCGACTGGGGCTTCCACATAGACCTGAATGCCAGCCAGCCAGCCGATCTCAGCGAGAAACTGTTGCAGCGGGGCCGCTTGGGCGTTCCCCAAAAGGCGGGCCTCTCTCAGGGTGACGGCGATGTGAGGAGCCGCCTGTGCCAAGACCGGCGCCGCGCCAACGAGTAAAGTGAACATGAATCCAATCGCTAGGAAGATCATCGCACCCTTTTCCCCCTCGAGCAATCCCGTCGCTTCCACCTGTCTGCCCAGGGAGTATTATTGAATGTCGCAATACATAATGGAAATATTCACTTTGTCCAAGGCAGATCAGAAGCTCAGAAGCATAGATCCAAGACCAAGGTCACTTTAAGATTTTCGTAACCTCCATATGCTGTTTGGTACGTCCTAAACCGGAGATATCCTCGATCTCGCACAAGACCACCTAAGTGGGCCCTAGTGGGTTAGCACATAAATAACGCTATAGGCATATCCACATCGCTTAAGTAAACGCAACATCATGGACTTAGCCGACCGTCTGGACCCCAATGCTCGTATGGTTAAAGCCCCTCAGATGCACCAAGCGAGATGCGACCTCAATGATATACTCTTTAGTGCCAAATATGATTCCCCCGATTAAACCAACCGATTAGTACACAATAGCTTTAACCAATCCGAGCTACGTTAGTCAAGTAAAAAATAGGGAACTCCTCTGGACGGTGTTTTCCCAGTCAGATCAGCAGAGCGAGAACCCAGCAGACGGCTGGACCCATCAAAGGGGGAAAAGTCAGCATACGCTTGAGAGGATGGGGTAAGAGGGGAGCCCTCCGGGGGGTAGCGGAGGTCACCTCTTACCCCCTTAGACGCAACGGCCGTGTTGGGGAAACGGTCGCCGGCTGAGCGACCCTGCGACGACGCTGCTCTTTTAGACAACCGATCGCAGCGACCGCCACCAACGACCATGGAAAAAGCAGCAAAACTGTGATGGTTGTCAAATCTACCATGAAATTCAGGGCTCGAAGCCGTGCGCCATTTCTTATCCGGTTGACCCCGTCCAGAAAGGTCGGAACGAGGAGGGACGCTCGCATCATGTCTCCCTCCAGCCACCTCTGCGTCTCATCATTTCTCGCAGATCAGGGCGTAATCCTGGTATCCGAAGAGTAGCTCGTTGAGTCGCGCGAAGTTTCGA
>OBEQ010462341.1_pt1 | contig 21948 bp, 15 predicted proteins | sample 1670901 | NCBI WGS metagenome assembly OBEQ01 (sample SAMEA104232315, study PRJEB22302) | groundwater metagenome | biome: forest; feature: aquifer; material: groundwater | place: USA | collected 2011-08-07 | depth 5.4 m
CGCCTACGGATTCAATAAGAAAAAAGACGAGAAGATCGTCGTGTATGACTTTGGCGGCGGGACGTTTGATTTGTCCGTTTTGGAGGTAACGGGTGATACGATTGAGGTGAAAGCGGTGGACGGCGACACGCACCTCGGCGGTGACGATATCGATCAGCGCGTCATCAAGTGGATGGTGGAGGAGTTTAAAAAAGAACAGGGGATTGATTTATCCAAAGATACGCTGGCGCTCCAGCGTTTGAAAGAGGCGGCGGAGCGGGCGAAACACGAGCTCTCCACGACATTGGAGGCGGATATCAATCTTCCGTTTCTCACCTCCGATGCCTCGGGACCCAAGCACTGGGAAAAGCGTCTCACGCGCGCCACATTGGAGGAGATGGTGCGCGACTTGCTTGATAAGTCGCTTGAAATTACGAAGCGCGCCGTCTTGGCTTCAGGGTTTCAGATGGGCGAGATTCATGAGGTTATTCTCGTCGGCGGTCAGACGCGCATGCCCGCCATAATAGAAGGCGTGAAGAAGCTCTTTGGCGGTAAGGAGCCCAACCGCACGATCAATCCCGACGAGGTCGTCGCGCTCGGTGCGGCGGTGCAGGCGGGCGTTTTGCAGGGTGATGTGAAGGATGTTTTGCTTCTTGATGTGACGCCTTTGTCGTTGGGCATAGAGACGCTTGGCGGCATCATGACGAAAATCATTGAGAAAAACACGACCGTTCCGACCGCGAAAACCCAGACCTTCTCCACGGCGGCGGACAACCAACCCTCGGTGGAAATTCACGTTCTGCAAGGCGAGCGCGAGATGGCGGGGGACAATAAAACGCTTGCGCGGTTTATCTTGGACGGCATTCCGCCCTCGCCGCGCGGACTCCCGCAGGTGGAGGTTGCTTTTGACATCGACGCAAACGGCGTCCTTGCCGTCAAAGCGCGGGAAAAAAAGACCGGCAAGGAGCAATCGGTTCGCATTGAGGCGTCCACCTCGCTTTCCAAAGAGGAAATCGAACGAATGAAAAAAGACGCGGAACTCCATGCTTCTGAAGATAAACTCAAACGCGAAGCGGTGGAGATGAGGAACGCCGCCGAGATGCTTATCCACGCCGCGGAAAAAGGTGTGAGTGACGCGGGAAGCAAGATTCCACCGGAGGTAAAGACGGAAGTTGAGGCGAAAATCACGGCACTCAAAACGGTAAAAGACGGAGCCGATACCGCGGCATTGAAGCGCGCAAGCGAGGAGCTCTCCGCCGCGATGCAGAAAATCGGGGAGGCGATGTACAAAGAAAGCGATCAGCCGGCGGGAGACGCGAATCCGATGCCCGGGATGGGATCGGAACCCGGGCAGGAGCCCCCCGCGGGAGCATCCGGTCAAACACCGGGTAGTGACGGTCAGCCGCACGCGTAAAATAAGCGTTCCGCTGTCATAAGGAATATCCTTCTTTTCTTTTGTTATTGTGAGTATTACCTTATCCCAACTTGTCTTTGAGTATCTCCCCGCTTCTCTCTGTCATTGCGAGCCCCGCTTTCGGGGCGCGGCAATCTGTACTCTTTACGCTTTTAGAGCCTGTTCAACATCTCGCGGTACCCAGCCTGAAAATGCAGGTTTTTGAAGCGAAAAACGAGTCGGAGTCCGAGGTGTAATAGTATTACGCCGAGGACGAGACGAAGTTTTGTAGCAAAAAACATAGCATTTTCAGGCAGGGGGAAGATGTTGAACAGGCTCTCAGATTGCTTCGCTGTGCTCGCAATGACGGAAAAGGGGATGGATTTGCTTCCCTCGCGGGACGCCTGCTGGCAGTCGTCGCTACTAACCCAGTAGGTCTTTCTACTGAAAGATCCTCGCAATGACAGAGAAGAATAGGATATACTTGCTTCGCATGACTCCATCGTCGCATTCGTTTGCGAAAGAATTAACGCTTGGTTCTCTTGCCATAGTGGTCGGATGGCTTGCCTTGTGGCTCTGGGATCGTGCGGTTGCGATCCTCATCGCAAGCGCCTTTACTGATCTGGGTAAAATTATCCCGCCCGTTATCGGGCTTGTCGTAGCGGCGGTTTTTTTCTCGCTTGCCGCACTCTTTATTCGCACGCGCTGGATTGTCTATGGCTCGGCACTGCTTGCCGCGGGTGCACCGTTTCTTCTTATTACCGCAACATGGACGGTCGTCGGATTTTGCAGTGCGGCGTTGCTCCTCACCGCCTACGCCGTCTATCGCATCCGGCGCGAAACCGCCCTCTCGTTGGGCTTCAGCGTCACGAAATCCTTGCAGTCCGGTTTGCTGGTGTACTTTACGGTCGCATCGCTGACCATCTCGACATTTTACTTTGTCCGCTTGGATGAGGCGCACGCTATTGCTACTATTCTCCCGCCGGTTCTCTTCAAAACATTTCTCCCCGCATTAACGCAAGATTCGTCCCCGCTCAAAAAAATCATTCCCGCACTTCCCGAGCTCAAGCCCGAAACCACAGTTGACCAGGCGCTGACCGCACTCGTTGAGAAAGAGGTTGCATCGCGCGGTGTCGCACTGGACTCGCTCGCACCCGCGGAGCGTGCGCGCATTCTTACCGAAGAACGCCGACAACTGGAAAAAACCTACGGCATATCGCTTACTGGCAACGAACTCATCAATACGGTCTTTTACGGTATCGTGACCGAGCGGATCAAAGATCTTCTCGGTCCTTACCGCACCTATATTCCGCTCGTCTCCGCCGCCGCATTTTTTCTGGCATTCAAGACCATCACCTTCCCGCTCTTTTTTCTCGTCGTTCTGCTTGCCGCCCTCTTGATTAAAATCCTTACCGCAACTAGAATACTAACGAGAGAAAAAGAACAGGCAGAGGTGGAGCGGATTCGGCTGTAATGTGAAATGCTGTCATTCCCGCGCAGGCGGGAATCCAGACCTCGTGAATCACGAAAGAAACCGTGGATTCTCGCCTGCGCGGGAATGACAAAAGGTAAGCTAAGCATTCTTCAGTGAATCCCTATGGCAAAGGATTATTACAAAATTCTCGGTGTGGCGAAGAACGCCACCAAGGATGACATAAAAAAGGCCTACCGCGCCCTTGCGCATCAACATCATCCCGACAAGGCCGGAGGTGATGAGGCGCGCTTCAAAGAGATCAATGAGGCGTACCAGGTGCTTTCGGATGACCGCAAGCGCGGGCAGTATGACCAGTTCGGCAACGCGTTTGAGACGGCGGGTGGCGGAGGGAGTCCCGGCGGCGGCTTTGAGTGGCCGGGTGCTGGTTTTCGCTTTGATTTCGGCGGCGGGGAGAATGCGAACTCTGCCGACTTTGACATCTCCGATATTTTTGAAGATTTTTTCGGCGGCGGGAGCGGACGGAACGAATCGCGGCGTCGTACGGCGGAGCGGCGCGGCAAAGACATTCGCATTGAGCTTGAAATTCCTTTTGCCGATTCTATTTTCGGCGCCAAACGCGATGTTGAACTTACCAAGCTCTCGCGATGCGATTCATGCAACGGTACGGGCGGCGAAAATGGGACGGCGATGAAGACCTGCCCGACGTGCGAGGGCCGGGGCAATATGCAAAAAACCCAGCGCTCATTTTTCGGTTCATTTACCCAGGTCTCAACGTGCCAAGAATGCTTTGGCACGGGCAAGCGCCCCGAGACGCTCTGTCGCACCTGCCACGGCAAAGGGGCGCTTTCGCGTTCCGAGCGGCTGGAGATATTCATTCCCAAAGGAATTCGCGAGGGCGAGATGCTTAAAATAAGCGGCAAGGGAGAGGCGTCCGTGCGCGGCGGGGCGCCGGGCGACCTGTATGTCAATCTTCGCATCAATCCCCATCCCGTTTTCAGACGGCAAGGGGCCGATCTCGTCATGCAACTTGCGATTAAATTCTCGCAAGCCGCACTCGGCGAGACGATTGAATTTGAAACGCTGGAAGGCGCCGTCAAGCTCAAAATTCCCGAGGGAAGCCAGTCGGGGGATATTCTTAAAATGCGCGGCTCCGGCGCGCCGGCGGTGTCCGGCTACGGCAGGGGAGGCCTGCTCATACAACTAAAAGTGGAAGTGCCGCGCAAGATCAGCCGCCGCGTCCGTGATATTATCCAGGATTTGAAAGAAGAGGGGTTGTAACATTGATCATTCATCGTAAGAACATTGCGGATATTCCCTTCCGTTCGTCATTCAGAGTCCCGATTCTATCGGGACGACTGCCAGCAGGCGTCCCGCGAGGGAAGCAATTCACCCCGCACCCGTCATTGCGAGGAGGCATCCGACGAAGCAATCTAAACATACTTTGAATTACGAAACGCCCCAAAATGCTGTCATTGCGAGGAGCGGAGCGACGCGGCAATCTCATGTTTCGGGGTGGAGATTGCTTCGCTGCGCTCGCAATGACAGAAGAAAAATGAGTTTCGTAATTCAAAGTAAACATAAAATATTATGGCACGATCCGTTTTTCGCTATTCGCTCGCCGCATTCGGCATGGTTCTTTTAGGACTTGCCGCATCGGCGACATTTGGACATTTGCGTGCCGAGCGCGATACCCCAAAAAAACCCTCCTCTAACGGCTCCTCAACACAGCAGGCATCCGCAGAACCGGCACCACAGCCGAATGCCGGAGATTCCGGACAGACCACGCCGGAGGGTACCTTAATCTTATTTACTGCCGCATTAAAAGCGGGAGACACGGCTCGCGCCGCCGGTTTTTTTGTTCCCGAACAACAAAAGCAATGGCGCGAAGATCTTGCCCTCGCGCGGGACAAAAATTTTCTTGGCATCATGATCGGCGACCTTGAGCAGGCAACGCGCCAACCGGACACGACCTCCGACGACGCCTCTTTCGCGCGTACCGATAAAAATGGAAAGAAACTCATTAATGTTAAACTAAAGCTCTATTCCGGCATCTGGCAGATCAGCGATGTGGAGTAAGAAACTTGATAGATACAAGGTCTCCGGCTTGCTATGGATAACTTCATAACCTATACCGTCAGGGTATGATTGGCTCAAGATTTTCAGCGTCTAACTCGTCGTTGTGTCATCGAGAGATGGGTGTGGATAAATGGCATCTTGTTGGAAGTTGGGGGAAGATATATAATGAGCTCATTATGAACTTCAAACATATCATTGCTCCTTTGGTGGCCCTCATCATAGGGCTTGGCGCAGGATTCATTACTCAAATGACGGTAACGGCGCAAAGAGATCAGCAGATTGCGTATCTGCAATCCCAAGTTGAACACGCAAAGAGATTCTTTCCCCCGGAACAATCCGCGGTGAGTGATCTTTCTGGAACTATTAAAAGCGTCTCCGGGAATTCAATCGCCCTTGATGTGAGCGCTCCTAATTTCTATCAGAATGTACCGCTTCTGCGCACGGTCCGCATAACAAATAGAACGACTATTATCAAGTTTGAGCAAAAAGATTCGACAACGTTTCGCAATGAATACGCGGATTTTCAGAAAAAAACAGCAAGGTTACCGACCGGACCCGGATCGGGCGTTCAATTAGTACCGCCAAATCCGTTTCGCCAGACAGTTGGCACTCTTGCCGATCTCAAGGCGGGACAGTCGGTGAGCGTGACCGCAAACGAAAACATAGCGACCAAGGAGTCGTTTGATGCGGCATCAGTCCAGATAACCATTATAACGCTCGCGCTCCCAGGCAGAGGGCCAGGTCAAGCTCGGTAGCAACTCTTACCCGGCTTTTTGCGAGTTTTTTCTCATTCGTGGCTCATTTTGCTGATCCACTTTTGTGAACTTATCGGACGGCTGAACGATCATGCGACCCGCGTTATTTTTACCGACTGAGAAATAAATCTTACTCATGTCGTATCTATCGACTTAACTGGTAACATGCACACATACAAAACCATGATGAAAAGACGGTTCCTCTACGGCTTTGCGATCTTGGCACTCGGCGTGTTGATTTATTTCGGTGCGGGAGAGAAATTTTTCGCAAACGCACAATTGCCGCCCCCGGCGCTTGATTTTACGATCACAAATACGACTGGAGACATTACGATCAATAAGGCCGTGAACTACGGTGCTAGCGTCAACTTCTTTATTGCGCCACTGGAAGACAACTTCGATGGGGACAATATCACTTTCAGTTGGTCATTGCCACCTGGTGTAAGTGCTTCAATGACGCTAAGCAATTCCTATTGTCATACGAGCGGAAAGTATCTTGGAGGTTTTGGCAACCCTTACAGTTATTGCCAGCCGGTTTTATTAGTTGCTATTGATAGCGCTACGCCAATCGGGTCTTATACTATCGTATTTCATGCCACCGCAGGACCGACCAGCGGCATAAGTCACTCTGTACCGTTTACCCTTACCGTCGTCAATAATCCACCCGTTGGCACCATCAATGGCTCCTGCGGTGCGAGCCACTACAGTTGCGTTGCAGGTTTAAGTGCAAACCAAGCTAACGGTGCCGGTTCATGGACTTGGGGTTGTACCGGCTTAAATGGCGGCTCTGATGCGACACCATCGTGTTCAGAGGTAAAAGTTCCGGGTAAGCCCGTCCTGTTATCGCCGGCCGGTTCGTGCCCCAACGTCATATTGTCGTGGTCAACAGTTCCCGGAGCAACCGCCTATGAAGCAAAGTATTGTTCGGGGAGCGGTTGCGATCCTAAAACCGGTACTAATTTCTGCTCTCCAACCGCACCAACCACTTCATGCGTCTTTCCTTATACCTTCTACTCAAGCGGCAGTCCCATACGATTCATTGTGCGCTCGTATTCTGGAGGGGGGGGGGATGGCCCTTACTCAAATGTCGTAGAATCAACGACATATTGTTCTGCCGCACCCGTGGTTTCGTTGTCGGCTGTTCCTAATCCGGTTATGAACGGGAACTCCACTAATCTCTTTTGGACATCAAGTGGTTCGAACTGGTGTCGCGCTGCTTCGCTTCCTTCAGATACACCGTGGTCAACAACCGATGATATAACATCATCCGCTGCATTCTTTGCGCTCAAAGCTCCTCAAACTGCTCCTCCCGGTGGCTTCTCGACTGGTCCTCTGACATCCTCCCATCGCTTTGATATTCAGTGCGTTAACCAGTCAACCGGGGCAACCTCGCCCGTGAAAAGTGTTACCGTGAGTGTGATTAATGCTAAACCTACCATTGAACTCAAAGCTTTCCTTGCGCCGAGCTTTACTCCAATCGATTCTACTACTGGGTCTGTTCCGTATGGTAGCACGGTGCGACTCCAATACGATGAAATCGGCACTCCGTCCGGACCGATTATCGGGTGCACGGCGTCAGCGGTACCTGCAAATAGTCAGTGGACGGGGTCTGTCCCTTCTCCGGCGCCTTTTAGCTTCAAGATGAAAGATATCATGAATCTCACCGCAACCACGAGGTTTAATATCCAATGCAGTAATGCCAATGGGCCGGGAAATATCGCATCGATCAATGTGCCGGTCCAGCCGCTTCCGGCAAAGCCCCTCGTTACCCTGCTTGCCAATCCCTCAACGGTCATCTACGATACGGGCGCCACCATCCAATGGTCAACGACTTTTGACCGCTACTATGATACGCGGTGCATCGGATCCGGTGGGACATGGAATATGGATGTGACATGGCCTGCAGGCAGTACAATAGGATTCGTAGGTACGCCGGCGTATGGAGGATACTTGGCTCCTTTTCCAACAGGCAATCTCCCCGCCGATACCCTCTATACCCTTACGTGCAGTAATATCGGAGGACCCGAAACAAAAACCACTACAGTAACGGTACAGGCACCCGTAATTATGGTAACCCCGACGTGCATTAACGGCAGTTGCAGTTGTAGTGGCAACACATGCACCAAGACAGACGGCGGATGCGTAAATATTGACTGGGCTTCTCCGTCTCCCTCGTGTAACGGTTCGGTGAATGTTTGTCCCACTTCATCGCAGGAAATTCCCGTTACCTGCGGTGGTCCCACATGCTCGGGAGCATCTTGTGACAATGTTTCGTGCTCCGGTTCGTCGTGCGTCAAGATCATAAAAACCGATGCGCCTCCAGCCGTTCTCTTTTCCACAGACAAGACATCCGTCAGGCGCGGACAAGGAACGACTTTGCGCTGGGAAGTTCTTGGTCCGGTCAATTTATGTACCGCATCGGGCACCGCAAGCAATTGGAATGCGTTGAATATGACAGGAGGTCCCTCTAAAGCGGGAGGGACGTTTACGACGGGTAGTTTGACGGCAACACAAACCTATATACTCCAATGCACAGGCGGTGGTGGGACGAGTATCCCTCTAAGGACGCTTATGATAACCGTGACCGCAGGTATTCCCACGGTTATCGAGTGCCAACCGGGAAATCCGAACTGCAGGAATTAGAGTCGTTTAAGCACTAAAAAACCTCTGGTCTTGCGGTCAGAGGTTTTGGTTAGTTTCTTTGCTGAAAACAATCCATTCCAATATTAGTGCTCTCTTCCTTCTGTCATTGCGAGGAGTCAGCGACGAAGCAATCCATCCTTCTTTACGCTTTTAGATTGCCACGCTTCGCTCGCAATGACAGGAAGAGGGATGGATTGCCGCGCCCCCAAAGCGGGGCTCGCAATGACGGAGTATGGACAGATTGCGGAGCCTGTCCCGAACTCTATGCGAGGAATCTTAACCCAGTAGGTATTTCTGTTGAAATATCCTTGCAATGACGGAGCGGGATGGGGCAAACGAGTAAGTACCTCTAGTGGACTTTTTTGCTGAGCCCCGCGAGGATGAAAACACTCCGACCGCTCATGGGATAGCGGCGCTTTTTCTTTTTCTTCTCGCGTTTCTGGCTTTTTGTAGAACGTTTTATCATGAGAAGAATATCACACAACCGACTCTGTCATTCCCGCGAAAGCGGGAATCCATACTTTCCGTTAGAAACACTGTAGATTCCCGCTTTCGCGGGAATGACAAGTTACTAATGCCTAAAACTCATCTCCCTCAATTTGTGGTGGTATTTTTTGGCGAAGCGGTGCGACTCGTCTCGCACGCGCTGGAAGAAAAACATGACTGCGGGCGGAAGTGTGTTGAGGCGCACGGGCAAAGCTCTCCCCTGAATATACAACTCCTCATCTCGTTTTGCGAGAGCGGAAAGATGAATAGGTGAGTTTTCATTGCGCAAAACGGAACGCACGGCACTGAGTTGCGGCTTGCCGCCGTCTATGACCAGCAGATCGGGCGTGCCCCAATCAGAAATATGATTCAGGCGGCGACGCATAACCTCTTTATGCATGGCGACATCGTTTGCCTGGTGGACGGTTTTAATCTTGAACTTCCGGTATGCTGATTTTGCCGGCGCGCCGTCTATGAAAACAACCATGGATCCCGTCGCATCCGTGCCGGAGATATTGGAAATGTCATACCCCTCCACCCGGTAAATGGGGCTACTTGTCTTAAATAATGACTGAATAACGGGCTGAACAGTGCTCCATTCTACGGCGGAATTCCGCCGCATACGCACGTCTGTACGAATCGCAGGGCTGTGGCGAAAGACATTCTCGACGCCGAAAACAGCATCCCGCAGACGCGCGGCTTCCTCGAATTTTTCCGCCGCGATTGCTGTGCGGAGTTCACGCTTAAGTTCGCGCAAAAGTTGGCGTTTTTTGCCCGTGAGAATGGCTACAATATTTTTAATATGCTCACGATAACGCGCGCGCTCTTCGTCAGTCGGTACTTGCCCTCGCCGAGGATCCAAACAGCAAAATCCAAGGCATCGCCCGATCTGCGCATTCAGACACGGCCGTTTGTGCGGTCTTTTGCAGGTGCAGTAGGGAAAAACGCGGCGCACCATCCGCACAACCGCGCGTATCGTGCGCGCGCTGGTGAAGGGGCCGATGAGTTCACTTGACGACGCGCCGTGCCGGACTCTTTTTTTTGGGTAAGGGGAAGCGGCATGCTCGTTCCCATCAGGTTTTGGATCGCGGATGAAAAAGAATTTTGGGAACTCCTCGTTCGTAACGCCGACATATAAATAATCGGGCTGGATGATGTTGAATTTCGGCAGGTGGCGCCGGATGAGCTCCGCCTCTAAAATAAGAGCTTCTATTTCAGAGGACGTTTCCAGAAATTCCAAAGCTGTCGCCTCCGTCGTGAGGCGACGCGCCTTCTCGCCACCGTTGTTACGGAAATATGAAGCCACCCGCTTTTTAATATCGGCGGCCTTTCCGACGTAGAGAGGCGTCCTCCCGCGGCGAAAAATATACACGCCGGGTGTCCGGGGAGCGCGCGCAGCAATTACAGAGAGAGTTGACATGGGATAGTTATTATGCCATATTGAGTGTAGCACATTCGTACTCTATCGCCTAGGTAGAAAAGAAAGAAGAGGACATGGGAAACGAAAAGAGAGACGCCATGGTGTTCGTGCTCTTAGATATCGCAACGATCGGCTATGTTGTGCCGGAAGATCGCCGCCGCCAGGCAGTTGCGTTCAGCGATCTTGCCGAATCCATATTCTGTAATCAAGGAGAGCGTCTTGCCGATATGATCTGTAGAGAGCCGGAGGGTTCCATAGCCCTTAAAGGCGCCGGGATTTTTCTCGTGTGGAAAAATACTGATGGGGCTATGCAGATGGATATCGTGGGACCGCTTACCGAGGTCTATCCTCGTGCCGTCATGGCGGCGCAGGAATATCTCGAAAGGCATGGATTCTTCACTATCAGACCGCTCGTCTGAACGTGAATAAATAAACAAGACGATAATTGCTCAAAAAAGCCACCCAACGCTTAAACAGCCGCGGGTGGTTGATTTTTATGAAAAATACTCCTATACTGAAGCGTTTATCCTTTCTCCTGTCATTACCGCGAAGGCGGGAAGCTACTGTGTAACTGCGGAAAAGCATGGATTTTCGCCTTCGCGGAAATGACAAACTAAGAAAACCTTACTATGCGAAAGATATCTAAAAGACCATCAGTACCTTCCGGCGAGGTCATTAGCATCCGCGGGGCGCGGACGCACAATCTGAAAAATATCGATATTGATATTCCCAAGCGGCGGCTCGTCGTGATCACAGGACTCTCCGGCTCGGGGAAGTCATCGCTTGCGTTTGATACTATCTATGCCGAGGCGGAGCGCCGCTATGTGGAGTCGCTCTCAAGCTACGCCCGCCAATTCCTCGGCGTGCAGGAGAAGCCGGACGTTGAATCGATCGACGGTCTCTCACCGGCTATTTCCATTGACCAAAAATCCGTCTCGCGCAATCCGCGCTCCACCGTAGGGACCATTACGGAGATTTATGACTATCTCCGCATACTTTTTGCCCGTATCGGGCATCCCCACTGTCCGGACTGTAATACGCCAGTGGAGCGGCAAACAGTTGAGCAGATACTGGAGGCGATACGGCGTGCCACACGCGGTAAGGAGGAGGTGCTCATTCTCGCCCCGCTTATTTCCGGTAAAAAAGGCGAACATCGCGGATTGTTGGAAGAGGCGCGCCGCGCCGGTTTTATCCGTGCGCGCCTCAACGGCGAGGTGCGCACGATAGAGGAGTGGATGTTCTCGCCCATTGAGAAGAATAAAAAACATTCACTGGAGGTCGTGGTTGATCGTCTCACGGAGAGCGCGGCCGTTGAGCCGGGACGTATGCGCGACTCGGTTGAGACCGCGCTTAAAATAGGCAAGGGAGTCATGATTGCGGCAGTCCGGACGAGCGACTCGTTTCTTTCCCGTCATTCCGAACGCAGTGAGGAATCCCGTAATCTAACGGGATCCCTCGCCGATGCTCGGGATGATGATGGAAAAAAGCAATCGAAGTTCGAAGACCTTCTCTTCTCCGAGCGGTTTGCCTGCAAAACATGCGGAAAAAATCTCCCCGATATTGAGCCGCGGACATTCTCGTTCAACAGTCCGTACGGCGCGTGCCCGCACTGTACAGGACTCGGTGCGACCTTGGAAGCCGATCCCGATCTGGTCATTCCGAATGAGAATCTCTCCATCGCTGAAGGTGCCATCCGCCCCTGGGCAGGCGCCTCGCATCGTGTCGGGCGGCAGAGTTGGTACTGGTGGATTCTTGACGACCTCGCAACGCGTCGCGGTTTCTCGCTCAAAGTTCCGTTCAAAGATCTTGCCGCACACGCAAAAAGATTGATCCTTTTCGGCGAACCGGGCGCGCGCGCGGATGATTCGTTATCCCCACCTGATGCCGAAGATGAACGCGAGGCGTCTACGCGTGCAACGCCGGGTGGTTTTGAGGGCGTTATCCCGAATCTTAAACGGCGCTGGAAAGAAACCGATTCTGAATTCACTCGCGCCGAAATTGAGAAGTATATGATTATCCGCACCTGTACGGCGTGCGCGGGGCATCGGCTTCGTCCCGAGGCGCTTGCCGTGCGCGTCAGTGGCGAAAATATCGCCGGTATTGCCGGTCGCACGGTAGAGCAGGCGACCGTGTGGTTTGAGGGGTTGGTTGATAAAAAAACAGTACTTTCCGCAACGGAATTGAAAATCGCCATACCCATTGCCAAAGAGATTATGAAGCGGCTGACTTTTTTGCGGGATGTGGGGCTGGACTATCTCACCCTTACGCGCGAGTCAACCACGCTTTCGGGCGGCGAGGCGCAACGCATCCATCTCGCTACGCAAATCGGTTCGCGCCTCACGGGAATCATTTATATCCTTGATGAACCGAGTATCGGTCTGCATCCGCGTGACAATGCGCAACTTATCGCAACGCTCAAGCAGCTCCGCGATCTCGGCAATACCGTCCTCGTGGTGGAACATGATGCCGAAACGATGCTTGCGTCGGATTGGATCGTGGATATCGGACCGGGTGCGGGAAGCCACGGCGGAAAGATTATTTTTTCCGGTACGCCCGCGGCATTACTCAACGCCAAAACATCGACTGCCGATTATCTTTCCGGCAGGAAAAAAATTGACAGACCAAGATCCGCCCAGAGGTCTGTCATCCCCGCGAAGGCGGGGATCCAGCAAAGAGAAACAAGAGAGATGGATTCCCGCTGGAGCCTGCCCTCGACCACGATCGGGGGCGGGAATGACAATAAAGAAATGGGGATAAAAAGCGAGGAAACGCAGTATCTTACCATCATCGGCGCTACGGAGCACAATCTCAAAAACATCACCGTCCGCATGCCGCTCGGGCGATTTGTCTGCATTACGGGTGTTTCCGGCTCCGGCAAGTCAACGCTCATCAATGATGTTCTTGCCAAAGCGCTTCTGGCAAAACTGCACGGGGCGCATACCATTCCGGGCGCGCACAAAAACATTACCGGTATTGAGCGTCTCAACAAGGCGATCGTCGTTGACCAGTCGCCCATCGGTCGTACGCCCCGCTCCAATCCCGCCACGTATACCGGGGCATTCGGATTCATTCGCACGCTTTTTGCGAGTACGCCCGAAGCGCGCGCGCGCGGTTATCTGCCCGGTCGTTTCAGTTTTAATGTCAAAGGCGGGCGGTGCGAGGCGTGCGAGGGGCAGGGCGTGAAAAAAATAGAGATGCACTTCCTTCCCGACGTGTACATTGAATGCGAAGAGTGCCGCGGCACGCGGTATAATAAAGAAGCTTTGGAAATTTTGTATCGCGGCAGGACGATAGCCGAAGTTTTGAATATGCCGATTGAAGAAGCGCTGGATTTTTTTGAGGCAGTTCCCGCCGTGCAGGCGAAATTGGCGACGATGGCGGAGGTGGGGCTCGGCTATATGCGACTCGGTCAGCCGGCACCGACGCTCTCGGGCGGCGAGGCGCAGCGCATTAAACTCGCGACAGAACTCTCACGTCGCGATACCGGCGCCTCGCTTTATATTTTGGACGAGCCGACAACGGGGCTTCACTTTGACGATATCAAAAAACTTCTTGGCGTTTTACACGCCCTGGTGGAAAAAGGCAATTCTGTCCTCGTCATTGAGCACAATATGGATATTATCAAAAATGCCGACTGGATCATTGACCTCGGTCCCGAGGGGGGGGAGCGGGGCGGCGCCCTCGTCGCCGAAGGCACTCCCGCAGATGTTGCAAAAGTAAAAAAATCCTATACCGGTCAATGGTTGACAAAGAGTTTATAATATAGTATTCTTTATCGTGTAAGCTTTTTGACAAAACATTTCGCAAGGAGGTATGTGATGGAAGCTACCGAGCTCTTTTTACAACTGATACAAGCACAGGGATGGGTATCATGGATCCCGCACAACATTTGGGACGCCTACCAAGCGGGGCTGCTTCCCGATGTTAGCGTTGGGGAGAACTGTCCTAAAAATCTCCGTATTGAACTTGAACGGAATCTTCCCTGTCCGACATTTTTTGAAGAAAATCAATGGGATGCCGTTCTTGATTATTGCGGAATGGGGGGTGGACGCGGTACCCGCTATATACGCATAGAGAATAACGTCTATTACTGCGTGAGGAGGGCGTCAATTTATCTCATGGAGAATGACATGGAGCTGGATGCGGTGGATCAAAAAGAACGGCGCAAAAATTTTCAGCGCTATGGACTACGTGGCTCCATGTACCATGGTCATCTTATTGTAAAGGTGATCGAACGCAGTGCGGTGTATTTTGCCAAGCTTCGCGACCAAGCAATACTGCGACTCAATCAGGGAGATCCGGGAGACATAGTGAAAGTAGCTAAAGTACTGAAGATATCTTAATACCTCAAATCGTGTTCCCAACCAACAAGGAGTTCTCGCCATACGCGGAACTCCTTTTTTATGTTGGTATGATAATAAAAAACGGCGGATCCGAAAAAATCCGCCGCATACTCAAACGCGCATAGTGCGCACACTTTTACTCAACGCCGCGCGTGCCGGTACTATTTTTTAAGGAACGCTTGCGGTGCGACCAACGGCGAGGTGAGGACGACTCTCGTGTACGCGTCACTTCCAGTGGTCGGTTACCCTTGATCTTATTTTTTCTCTTCGTGCACGGTCGGCATACATTGAGATGGTTTTGGATCCTTGCCATCTTTCCCGCGCCCAATTGTTTATCCGAAAACCATCGCAATTCTTCGTCGGAAATATGATGTTCCGGAACAGTCACGGCTCGGTCTCCTTGTCATGCGAGGGAAGAGTCGCCGGAGAGGGCAACTCTCACAACTGCCAAAAAAATAACACGGGTATATATGCGTGTCAATTGCTTGACAGTGACCACACAGGGCGCTAGTATGGTTAGCAGTCATAGGTCGAGAGTGCTAACTGACTGACACTATATATTATAATTTTTAAGAAAAATTTATGAAGATTACACCTTTGGGGGACCGCGTCGTGTTGGAGCCGACGGAGAAAAATAAAAGCGGTAAGCGCGAGTCGGGTTTATACGTGCCCGAGACGGCCGATAAAGAGCGACCGGAACAGGGCAAGGTTGTCGCCGTGGGACCTGGTAAAATGAGCGAGGAGGGCAAGCGTTTGCCCATGAATGTGAAGAAAGGCGACATCGTCCTCTTTACGAAGTACGGTCCGAACGAGATCAAAGTCGATGAGAAAGAGTATTTAATCGCGCGCGAGGAGGACATCCTTGCGATTTTGGAGTAATCATCATTTTAACCGCGAAACATCTATGGCAAAACAAATTTTATTTGATGAGCGGGCGCGTGCCGGCATGAAGCGAGGTGTGGACGCTCTGGCGCACGCGGTGCGTATTACCCTTGGTCCCAAGGGGCGCAATGTGGTGCTTGCCAAATCGTTCGGCGCGCCGCAGATAACCAACGATGGCGTTACGATCGCCAAGGAGATTGAGTTTGAAGACAAGTTTGAAGATATGGGCGCGGCGCTCTTAAAAGAGGTCGCCTCAAAGACGAACGACGCGGTGGGTGACGGTACGACGACATCGGTTGTCCTCGCCCAGGCGCTTATTCATGAAGGACTGAAATATGCCACGGCGGGCGTGAATGTGATCGGTATGCGCCACGCACTTGAAGAAGGGTGCGATGCGATTGTGAAGGAACTTCAAAGAATGGCGAAGCCCGTAAAGACCAAGGAAGAGGTTGTACAGGTTGCCACGATCTCTGCGGAGTCGCAGGAACTCGGCGCAATCATTGCCGAGGCGATTGAGAAGGTCGGCAAGGACGGCGCGGTGACGGTGGAGGAGTCGCAGGGCACGGGCATTGAGAAAGAGATTGTGGAAGGTATGCAATTTGACCGCGGCTATGTGAGTCCCTACATGATTACGAATGCCGAGCGGCTCGAGGCGGTCATGGAAGATCCGCACATTCTTATCACGGACAAAAAAATCTCATCCATTCAGGACATTCTTCCTCTGCTTGAAAAACTCGCAAAAAGCGGAAGAAAGGAGCTTGTCATTATTGCCGAAGATGTTGACGGGGATGCGCTCGCCACTCTTGTCGTCAACCGTCTTCGCGGCGCGTTCAACGCGCTTGCGGTCAAGGCGCCGGGCTTTGGCGATCGGAGGAAAGAAATGCTGGAGGATATTGCCGCGGTAACCGGCGGACGCGTCATTACCGAAGAAGTCGGTCTTAAACTGGAAAACACCGAGGTCACGATGCTTGGCCGCGCACGGCGCATTGTTTCGGACAAGGATAATACGACGATCGTGGGTGGCAAAGGGAAGAAAGAAGATATTGAAAAGCGCATTGCGCAAATCCGCGCGCACATTGAGCGTTCAAGCTCCGACTACGATAAAGAAAAACTTCAGGAGCGGCTCGCCAAACTTTCCGGCGGCGTAGCGGTCATTAAAGTCGGTGCCGCCACGGAGACGGAGATGAAATATATCAAACTCAAGATTGAGGATGCGGTGGCGGCGACGAAGGCGGCGATCGCCGAGGGAATTGTCCCGGGCGGCGGTACGGCGCTGTTGAAAGCCGCGACGATGCTTCGTGACGAGTGGGAGAAAAAGCCGGACGCTGAAAAGCGCAAGGCAACAATAGAGACGCAGGCCGCGTGGTCTATTCTTTTAAACGCGCTTGAGGAGCCGGTCGCGCAAATTGCGGCAAATGCCGGCAAGCGCACCGGCGAGATTATCTCAAAAGTAAAAGAAAAAATCCACGCCGATCCCAAGGGCAACGCCGGGTACGATGCGCTCAACGATCGTGTCGTCTCCGACATGCTTAAAGAAGGAATCGTGGATCCGGTGCGCGTCACGCGCGCCGCGCTGGAAAACGCCGTCTCGGTTGCGGCTATTTTCCTGACCACCGAAGCGGCTATTGCCGACATGCCCAAAAAAGAAGACAAGATGCCTCCCATGCCGCACGAGGATTACTAAATCCTTAGGCGCATGTGATCCGTATCATCATAAAGCCCCGCATGCGGGGCTTTATGATGGGGCGACAGACCGTTCTTTGCCATGACAGATGACCTTGTGGATTGTGCAGATACCCGTACGTATCGTATACTAGTTGCAATGGCGACGTTTTCCGTCCCCCACCTACAACAAACGAAACTTCTGCAGGCGAGTGCCGAGCAGATCTGGTCCCATCCCACCTGGGACTTGATTCTTATTTTCGTCCTTTTCGGGGCGGGTCTTTTGTACGCCGTCACGGTGGGACGGCAAAAAATCTTCTCCACGATTATCTATACCTATATCGCCATAGCGCTCTATAACGCCCTGCCTTTGCAAACGATCGTGGGATTTTTTCAAAAGCAGAATGATTTTTTCGTGCGCGCCAGCGTCTTTCTAGGACTCCTTGTGGTACTGACCGTGCTTCTGGGTCACGGCAAGCATAAGGGCTATGCGCGCATGGGCATGTGGTGGCAAGTGTTTGTCTTGAGTTTTTTGCAGGTCGGCATGCTCATGCACATCATCCTCGGCTTTCTCCCGCGCGAAAAAGCGACGCTTTTGGCGCCGCTGACCAAATATGTCTTCGCCAATCCGGCACTTGATATTTGGTGGCTTCTGGGGCCGATCATCGCGCTTATCTTTATCCGCCGCCTCAACGCTCACCATGAGTGGTAGCCAACTCCGTACGGAGAACGCCTTGCGACGCCTAAGCTCCCATGCGGAGTTTTTTGTTTTTATGCGCCGCCATAAAAAACATGGGAGGAAAATTGCGCGGTTCAAGCTGAATATCCAGGTGTGGAAAGTGCTTCTTGAGTAAGGAGCGCATGAGAAGCGAGTATTGATAGACGAGAAATATGCCGTCGGGTGCGAGCGCGCGGGCGGTATCGCGCGCGACGCGCTCGCGGATGCGCGGCGGAAAGAAGGTAAAGGGAATACTGGAGAGTACCGCATCGATGCGGGGCAGACCGATTTTTTTGAGCGTGCGGGAAAGGATGGCGACATCACCCGGTACGACGATGAGACGCGGATCTTTGATCATCCGCAGTTCGGCGAGAAACTGCGGATTGAGCTCAATGGCGACGACCTTCCCGCCGACGGGAAGATGCCGCAGAAGTTCGCGCGTCACCACGCCGTCGCCCGCACCGTACTCCACGATATATTTCCGTCCGGCGCCAAGTTCGCGCTGGATACGGCGGATGACAAAACGCGAGGACGGTGTGATCGCACCGACTTTGTAATCCGTCAGAACGGTTTTTATATATTTGATGCCGCGTATCATGATATTACTCCAGTCAAAATACTTTTTTCAGTGTATGCGATTATACCGGCAAGAGCAAATGGGATATGCTTGCACGATCGAGTATTTCATGGAACGAATGATACGGATTGTTTTTTAACAAACTCAAAAAAAGGGGGTGGTTGGTGTATCAAGAATATATCAGTCCGTGGCTAGACCGGCGGGACTCGGAGACGTGGCACAACCGCGCCAAAAATATCATGCACGCGGCGGAGACGACGCCGGTGGAGAGATTCATACTGGAGCTTATCGGAAACGGCGGGCGACGTTTCACCGATCCGCGCCTGCGGGTGGAATCTGCAGGAATCAAGTTTGATAATCCGCTTGTTGTTGCCGCAGGCTGGACGCCTGATGGCAGGGCATGCCGCGCCCTTTATCTTCTCGGTTTTGCCGGTGTGACGGTCGGGTCGGTACCGGAGTTCGGACAGCCGGGCAACCCGAAGCCGCGCCAGTTTATGATCGGGGACGGTGTCGCGCTTAACCGTAAGGGATTTCCCAATCCGGGTATGGAAGCGGTCGGACGAATGATGAAGCGCTATCAATGGGATGACTTCCCTATTGGCATGAGTATCGGCAAAAATAAAGATGTTTCCGATCGTGACGCCCCAGCGGCATATGCGCGCGTTGCGGTCCGTCTTGCTCCCGTCGCGCGATGGATCGTCATCAATGTCTCGTCTCCCAACACCCCGGGACTGCGGAATTTGCAGGGCAAAGCGCTCCTCACCGATATCATGTGGAATGTTCAAGGTGCTGTGCGACAGTCCATTGACCGCGCGATTCCGATATTCATCAAGATAGATCCCGATATGCCGCTCACGGCGGTTGATGATGTTCTTACCGTCGCAGTGGAAGCGGGAGCGGCGGGTGTCATTGTCGCTAATACGACAGTTGATGAAGGGATTAAGAAAAAATATGGAGAGCGCTGGGCGGGCGAACCGGGAGGAGTGAGCGGATCGGACGCCGACTACCGAAACAAAGTGGATGAGAAGATCGCCCATATCTACCGAGGTGCGGGTGATAAACTGGAGGTGTGGGGCGTGGGCGGCGTGGACAGCGCCGCGTCAGCCATCCGCAAGATCAAACGGGGCGCGCGCATGGTAAAAATTCATACCGGTATCCGCACGGTCGGTCCGCGCGTTGCCAGTATGATTAATCGCGGCATCGCCGAGTATCTCACGCGAGAGGGCATAGCGCGTGTAACGGACTTAATCGGTACCGACCTCGCTGCATAACCATCAAAAGTACCCTTAACAAGTTATGATACGATCGTATCATAACTTGTTAAGGGTAAAATCATGCCGCATCCTTTTTGAAATAAAAGGTGTGCGGCATTTTTTATGATGCGAGTATTCCTCTACCGCGAAAGAACAGAATGAGGTACGCTTAAAAGAATAGTATGAAAATTACACCTCGCACCAAAAAGGACTTTCTCTGGACGCGGTGGAAGCCCCAAGACATCCGCGCCGCCGTTCCTACGATTCTTGCCGAAAAAAAACGCCGTTATGCCCGAATCAAAGCGATTCCCGATGGAGAGCGGACGTTTGAAAATACCGTCGGCGCGCTTGAGCGGGCGGGTTCGGCGATAAGCGACCGGATCCATTGTATTGATTTCTTGATGAATGTGAGTTCGGATGACGCCGTGCGCACGGTGGCGCATGAGGCGATAACCAAACTGCAGAGCGAATTGATTGAGCTGGAGTATGACGGGGGGGTGTGGCGCGGGCTTACTGCGTATGAAAAGAAAAAGCCGCGGGAACGGCTTAATGGCGCGGATAAAAAACTTCTTGACGACACCCTGCGCGACTATCGGCGCATGGGGTTCGCCTTGTCGTCTCACAAACGCGAGATCCTCAAAGAAAACACCAAAAAACTCGTGCAACAAGAAACGGCGTTTCAAAAAAATATCAACGATTACCATGATCACATCATCCTTCCGCCGAGCGAAGCTGACGGGCTTTCCGCCGCGTATCGCGCCGGACTCAAAAAAGATGCGCGAGGAAATTATCTCGTCTCGCTTGCCTATCCGGACTATTTTCCTTTTTTGCAAAACTTTCCGCATGAGAACCGGCGGCGCGAACTCATAGACAAGTATCTGCAAAAGGGCGGCACGGCGAATATCAAGATGCTCAACGAAATACTCGCTCTGCGGGACGACAATGCCAAATTGCTCGGCTACCGGAACCATGCGGCATTTCGGGTAGAAATCAAGATGGCAAAAAAACCGGAAGCCGTTTTTTCTTTTCTGAACGGCCTCGCAAAAAAACTGGAAAAAGGAACGGCGCGGGAGCTCTCCGCGGTACGCGCGCTTAAGCGCACGATGACGAGCGACTCGAACGCAGAACTGTCCTACTACGACATCGCCTCAAGCGCGGCATCGTACTACATGAACGAACTTAAAAAACAAACACTCGCGCTGGATGACGAAGAGATTCGCGCCTACTTTCCGTTGGAGCGCGTTCTCGCCGGTATGATGGGTGTTTATGAAAAACTGCTTTCGGTGAAATTCATCCCGCTCTCCGGCTATCCGCTGTGGCATAAAGACGTGATGCTCTACGGCATACGAAATGAAAAGGAAAAGGGGAATGGCATTCGCGCCTATTTCGCGATGGATCTGCATCCGCGCGAGGGAAAGTATGGTCACGCGGCGGCGTTTGAAATTTTTGGCGGTCGCGCGGAGCGCAGCGGTACAAATGAAAACTACCGCGCGCCGTTTGCCGCGCTCGTGTGCAACTTCCGCAAACCAACCAAACAGACGTCTTCGCTTTTGAGCCATAGCGAGGTGGAAACGCTTTTTCACGAATTCGGTCATATTATGCATCAGACCCTGACGACCGCGCGCTGGGAATCGCAGTCCGGCTCCAACGCCGCGCAGGATTTTGTGGAGGCGCCCTCGCAGATGTTGGAAAATTGGGTGTGGGACGAGTCTATGCTGAAACATCTCTCGGGGCATTACCGGAATAAAAATAAAAAACTTCCCCAGCACCTTATTAAAAAACTTGCCGCGGCAAAAAACTTCATGGCAAGCTATGACGCGACACGCCAGTGCGTCCTGGCGTTGTTTGACCTGCGTATTCATACCGAGCGCGCCAAAAAACCTATTGCGGATCTATTCGGCGAGACCTTCCGCGAGCTCTTCGGTACGGCTATGCCTCGCGACCACCTCTGGCCCGCGGGGTTTGGACACTTGGCGGGTTACGATGCGGGATATTACGGCTATCTGTGGTCAAAAGTGTACGCCGCGGACATGTTCACGCGCTTCGCCCGTGTCGGACTTTTAGATAAAAAAACGGGAATGGCGTACCGGAAAAATATCTTGGAGGTCGGCTCCAGTCGCGACGAGCGTGCCTCTCTCACGGCGTTCCTTGGCAGAAAACCGAACGAGAAGGCATTTCTCAAAGCGCTGGGGCTGTAAGATCTAGTGAATAAAAAAACCATTCTCACGAATGAGCATGGTTGAAATGTGGTTCCCTTTCCAGAATGTTATTTTTTCTGGCGAGCAACCCGCCGTCGTGCTAGCCGCTCTGCATGATCCAAGCGATC
>OBEQ012711618.1_pt1 | contig 21948 bp, 20 predicted proteins | sample 1670901 | NCBI WGS metagenome assembly OBEQ01 (sample SAMEA104232315, study PRJEB22302) | groundwater metagenome | biome: forest; feature: aquifer; material: groundwater | place: USA | collected 2011-08-07 | depth 5.4 m
CCGCTACTACCAGGAGATCGCGGAGTGATGGGCTACGCGGCCGATGTGACGGTCATTGTTCCCACGCTCAATCGGGCCCGTTTCGTCAGCAAGATGCTACAGGTGTTTGAGGAGCTCGGGTTTCAGGGCCACGTCTTGATTGGAGATTCGAGTGTTCCCGAGCAGGTGCAACAAACAGCACAAGCGGTTTCACAGATCCGAAATTTCCGTGTGATCCACCGAACGTTTCCAGGAAAGAAAGTGTTTGAATGCATTGCCGAGCTGATTCCATTCATTGAGACGCCGTACACCGTCTGGATGTGTGATGACGATATGTTAATTCCGCGGACGTTGGAATCCTGTGCGCGTTTTCTCGAACAGCATCCGGATTATAGTGCGGTCGGTGGGGTGGCGATTGCGCTGGAATTGGATCCTGATCAGCTCACACAGGCCCTCGCTGCTTCGCGTTACCGTGTGGATGCGATTGAAGACGATTGGGCGAGCGATCGGTTGCGTCGCCTCTTGGCCGACTACACCGTCACCGGCTATGCTTTAAGTCGCACCGAACAGTTTGTGAAGCGGTTTCATCCATCCGTCCATGAGGGATTGACGGATGTGACATTTGGCACTGAACTTTTGCCGTCCTGGATGCATGTGGTGCAAGGAAAAGTCGCCATGCTCGGTCAGTTGTTTGTGGTGCGCTTGAAACACGGCCGTCATTATCTCTTTCCGGACGCTTTTGATTGGATCACAAATTCTGGGTGGGGCCGGTCCTATGAAATTGTTCGAGATTGTTTGGCCCAGGAAATTGCTGCTCGCGATCGATGCTCGTTGGATGAGGCGCAAACAGTTGTGAAGCAAGCCATTTGGGGCTATGTAGGCAAGGTGCTCGTACGACAGTGGCGAGGGCGGGGATGGGCGACGCATGAACCACGCACAGTGAAAACGCAACTCAAAACCGTTCCTGGCCTGTCCACAGCGCGGGCAGGGGTTCAAGGAGTTCGTCAGTATCTGCAGCGATCCCGCGATCGCCGTCTGGGGTATTCGCTCTCGACATTGATGAACGGCTCTTCCCCATATGCTCAGGATTTTCAATCGGTCTACCGTCTCATTACGCAACGAGAGCTCGATGAGTCAACAGATGCGAGCAAGAGGCAACCAGAATTTCTGACCACCGGTCGTGAGTGGAACGATACCGTCACGTCCTAAGACGATCGAGCGATCCATAAAAAAGGAGTGCTCACACACCATGGAGATTCGGGTCCGCAAGACACCGGTTGGAGAAGGCCATCCCACATATGTGATTGCTGAAATGGCTTGCTCACATGATGGGAGCGTGGATGTCGCGAAACGACTCATCGATGCCGCAGCACAAGCCGGTGCGGATGCGGTGCAGTTTCAGATCATCTCCGTGCCGCATTACATTGTTCCGACGCATAAGGACTATCCGATGTATTGCCGCATTGAATTCACGCCGGAGCAGTGGCGGAGCTTGTTCAAGCACGCTGCTCAGTATCCCTTAGCCGTGTTCGCCGCGGCTTATGATCACCCCAGCGCTGATTTGGCGTTTGAGTGTGGCGTGGATGTGTATAAGTTGCATTCCGCCGATTTGCTCAATCCGTACTTAACCCAGCACATCGCCTCAAAAGGCAAGCCCGTGACGCTTGGCACCGGCGGCTCCACGATTGGCGAGATTGCCGATGGCATTCACATGCTCAAGGACGCTGGCGCGAGCGGGATCATCCTCATGCACGGCTTTCAAAATTTTCCCACCAAATGGGAATCCATTCATCTGCGCTACCTGGCGTCGCTCAAACAGCTGTTTCAGCTTCCGGTTGGCTATCAAGACCACACCGATGGCAACCATGAGCTCGGATTCATTTTGCCCATGGTCGCACGCGGCTTAGGTGCCGATGTGCTCGAGAAACACATGACCCACGATCGCAGTAAAAAAGGGATTGATCATGAGTCGGCCCTCAATCCCGATGAATTCGCACGATTCATTCGCCTGGTCCATGAAGTTGATGTGTCTTTGGGATCGGGTTCGCCGCGGCCATTATCCGCCGATGAAAAGCGATATCGCGACTACGCCAAGAAAAGCATCGTGGCGGCCCAGGACATTCGGGCCGGTGAAACGATTCGTGAGGAGATGTTGGTGTTCAAGCGATCGGTGCCAGGCATGATGCCGGTGTTGACCAATCGATTAGTTGGTCGAGTTGCCCAGCGCGATATTCCGATCCACACGAATCTCGCAGAAGAAATGGTGTGGGAAGGATGAAAGCTGTGGTGCTAGTGACAGCCCGTCTGAAGTCGACGCGGCTGCCGCGCAAAATTCTTAGTGACATGATGGGCAAGCCGGTTTTGGTGCACTTGTTGGATCGCATCAAGACGGCGACCCATGTGCAGGAGATTGTGCTGTGCACCTCCACCCATCTCCAAGATGAACCGCTCATTGGATTGGCGAATCGAGAGCAGGTTCGCTGTTTCCGGGGCAGTGAGGAGGATGTGTTAGAGCGATTGGCTCAGGCGGCGCAGTGGGTGCAGGCGGAGTATGTGGTGAACATCACCGCAGATAATATCTTTGTCGGACCCGAATTTATTGATCGAGCGGTCGGGCGATACGAGCAGACGAGTGAAGATTTGATCACGGGGTATCAGTTGCCCATTGGCGCGTATGGATGGGGGATCAATGTTGAGGCGTTGCAGGAAGTCTGCGCGATCAAAGATGAGCATGACACCGAAGTGTGGGGGGACTATTTCACCAAAACCGGCTTGTTTCGCGTGCATGATTTGGAGTTCGAGCCGCCGGTGCATCGTCCGAATCTTCGCTTGACCCTGGATTATCCAGAGGACCTCGTGGTGATTCGGACGATTTTTGATCACTTGTATGGATTGGGACGGGTCTTTCCACTTCGTGAGATTATCGCGTTTCTCGACCAGCGGCCTGACGTGGTAGCGATCAATCAGCATTGCCAACAGTTATATCGGGCTCATTTGAACGCGTCAGCTCCCATGAAACTCAAAGTCGATCTTCAAGGGTAAAGAAGGAGGTTCACGATGCTCCCGCGTGTCACGATCGGAACTCGAGTGATTGATGAAGCGCACCCGCCGATGCTTATTGCTGAGGCGGGAATTAACCATGATGGGGATGTGCAGAAAGCGATTGAGTTGATCGATGCCGCAGCCGAAGCCGGTGCGGATTGTATTAAGTTTCAGTGTCATATTGCTGAAGCCGAGATGATTCCGACTGACGCGCGGTTAGGGACTCTCTCAAAAGAACGTGTCTGGGATTTGATGAAGCGGTGCGGATTAACCGAAGAGCAGGAACAACGGCTGAAGGCGTACTGTGAGCAAAAACAGATCATGTATTTGTGCACGCCATTTTCGCGCGAGGCCGCCGACCGCTTAGAGCGCCTGGACGTGCTGGCGTATAAGATCGGATCCGGAGAGTGCAATAATGTGCCCCTTATCGAACATGTCGCAAAAAAAGGCAAGCCGATGATCGTTTCAACCGGGATGAATGATATCGCCTCCATTCGTCGATCCATGGAGGCGATATGGCGGTACCAGGTACCGGTCATTCTCATGCATTGCACGTCGATGTATCCCACGCCGTATGAAGAAGTTCGCTTAGGCGCGATTCGAGAATTGCAGGAGACCTTTCGTGTGCCTGTGGGGCTGAGCGATCACTCATTGGGAATTTACACGTGTTTAGGAGCTGTGCCGCTTGGTGCCTGTGTCCTGGAAAAGCACTTTACGGTCTCGCGCCAATGGCCAGGGCCCGATATCGCGATCTCGATCGAACCGCAAGAATTGGCGGAGCTCGTGAAAGGTGCTCGAGCGGTTCATGCGGCTCGGAAAGGATCGAAAGCAATCCTCCCTCAAGAACGGCCGGTCATTGAATTCGCCTACGCGAGTGTTGTCTCGCTCCGAGATATTCAGGCGGGCGAAACGTTGAATTTGGACAATACCTGGGTGAAACGACCAGGAACCGGCATTCCGGCCGCTCGGCTCCAGGAGATTTTGGGACGCGAAGCGCGTCGTCCTATTGCCGCCGATCGGCTGGTCAGCTTCGACGATTTGACGCCATGAGCCAAAACGGCATTCGAAAAATTTGTGTGGTCACGGGAAACCGAGCGGATTACTCACGATGTCGCTCGGTAATGCGTGCCATTCGGGACCACGCCGGGTTGCAATTGCAAACCGTGGTGACCGGGGCTCATCTCTTGCCACGATTTGGACGAACCGTCGATGAAGTGCGAGCCGATGGGTTTGAACCCGATGAGCTCGTCTATCAAATCGTTGAAGGAGAAACGCCCACCACGATGGCCCGATCTATTGGATTGGGGATTTGTGATCTGTCTACCGTATTTGAGCGACTCCGACCGGATGTAGTGATGGTACCAACGGATCGCTTTGAAACGCTCTCTGCAGCCGTGGCAGCCGCAGCGATGAACATTCGCGTGGCTCATATTCAGGGGGGCGAAGTCAGTGGGAGCGTGGATGAACTCGTCCGACATGCGATCACCAAACTTTCCCACCTTCATTTTCCAGCAACCGAAAGGGCTCGACAGCGCATTATTGCCATGGGAGAGGACCCGGAATGGGTGTTTACCGTCGGTTGTCCAGGCACCGATGTCGTCTTACAAACGCCCACATGGGATCGCGCCCAAACATTCGAATCACTGCAACCCCTCTGGAAGGTGGGACAGTCATTTTCACCTGAGCAACCCTTTCTGCTCTTGCTCCAACATCCAGTGACGACCCAATTTGAAGACCAGCCCCGTCAGATGCAGTTGACACTGGAAGCGGTGTTTCAAATTGGGCTGAATGTGATTAGTCTGTGGCCGAATATCGACGCTGGGTCTGAGCAAATGGTCGATACCATCCGCGCGTTTGTTCGAGAACATGGTGCCATGCAGTGGTTTGCGGCGTTTCGTCACCTGAGTGCGGCACAATTTATGAATGTGATGCGACATGCGGCGTGCATGGTGGGCAATAGCTCCGCGGGCATTCGAGAAACTTGCTATCTAGGCACACCAGTTGTGGACATCGGGATTCGCCAGCAACATCGAGAACGTGGGCAGAATGTCATGACAGTTCCCAATCAGACGAACGATATCTACGAGGCGATTCGCGAGCAAGTGCGGCATGGTCCGTACGACATAAATCCATTGTATGGGGATGGTCGCGCTGGGAAATTGATCGCAGAAATTTTGGCAACGTGTCAGCTTCCCTCTATTCAAAAGATCCTGCGATATTAGGATGCAAGGAGTGTTCGACAGATCATGACGGTACCGGAACAGCTTGATCTTGATGATCACAGTCGTGCAGTGGTGGTGAACAACACAGTTCCTGCCACGTTGCAAACGGCATTGCTATTGGTCCGCACGGTGGGATGTAGTAAAGAATTCTGGCCGTTAGCAGTGGCGTTGCGTGATTCTCATCGCTATCGGTGCATTATCGTGCTTGGTCGTGAAGTGTTGCAGTGGAAGGTGTTGGTCCCGCGAATTGTCCAGCGCTACCAGGATGGCGGGTTTCGTGTGCTTGATGGAAATGGTCGGCTACTCACGCATCAGGACCATGGCGATCGGCAGTTTGCAGGTAGGAAGCGATCCGTATCACTCGTTGGTAGGGGAATTGCCATATTGAAGGCCCTGCGATCTCACGTAAGAACTTCATACGTCTTTCAGATAATCGGTCTGGCGAGCGTCACTGAATTTATCAGCCGCTTCATTGGGCTTCAACATGACCGACGTGTGGCGCGTCGTTTGCTAGCCCATGAACGAGCATGCGTCGTCGTCATCCAGGAATGCGAACACAGTCTTGGATTGGATGCGATTGTGGTGAAAGTCGCCGAGGAGCAGGGCATTCCTACCGTGATGATTCCTGGGGCCGATCACGGGTTGTCGCCGCTTGGCCGTCTTGAGAATTATCTGTTGAATGGGATGGCCGACTGCGTGGATCTCCAACGGTTTTCTAACCGACTCACCGGTGCGCTGTTTTCCCGATGGGTGCAGTCGTATGCCGGGCGACGAATGTTACGCTATCCGGCTGCAGAAGCGTTGGCAGGGTGGTGCAGTGGGGTCATATCTCGCGATCCCTGGGTGTGTCTACCGTTTGTGCGCAAGCGAGCTGTCCTCTGTCAGCGGGCACTCGCAGATATCCACCAGCGGCAACCTATTTTCACCCCGACACAGCTTGTCGTGACTGGCCAACCCATCTTAGACAGCATCTATGAAACCTGGCGGCGAGCGCCACAATCGAGGCAGGACATCTGTGCTGCGTTGGAGCTTGATCCACGCAAGCGACTGATCGTATTTACGGTTCCTCAACTGGTGCCCCATCGTCTCATCACGGCTACTGAGCAGCGATTGTTTGCCGAATTGGTGGTCCGGATTGCCTCGGAGATTCCCTCCACACAAATCGTGGTGAGCCTGTATTGGGGGGCTGATCGTTCCACCTATCAATGGATGTGCGAGCAGTATGGGGCGGTTATTGCCGAGCATATTGACGTGAGACAGTTAGTTGCCGTGTGCGACGTGTTTGTCTGTGTGCGTTCTTCAGTGGTGTGGACGGCCATCGCCTGCCAGAAACCCACGTTGGCCATTGATTTCTGGAATATTGGCCCTGTCCCGTTCTATAACTGCCCAGGGCTTCAAGTGATCACACGCCGGGAAGATTTTCCTGGTGCATTATCCCGTCTCCTCGCTGACGATACGTGGTACGATCACGTCGTTGAGCAACTCAGACAAGCGGCGCCGATGTGGGCGTCTCACTTCGACGGCCAAGCCACCGCCCGCACGCTTGCCGTCATTGATGAGCTTGTGTCTCAGGCTGTTTCCATCGAAGGGTACGCATGAGCGAGCGGGGATTGTCTCACCCACGCTCTCAACGGCGTGTCCTCTCATTGGTGACGGCGACTTCGACTACGCCGGGAGATTGGGGATGACCATGCACCAGGAGCAGGCGCGTGGGGAAGAGGGAGGTTGGCGACTCTTGGCCATCGTACCGGCTCGAGGGGGTTCCCAGGGTATCCCTCGGAAAAACATCAAGCCGTTCTTGGGAAAACCGTTGGTGGCTTGGACGATCGAGGCCGCCCTGGCCAGCAAAGTCTGTACGCGTGTCATCGTGAGCACGGAGGATCAAGCGATTGCCCGGATCAGCCATGCCTGTGGGGCCGAGGTGCCGTTTCTGCGGCCGCAGGAGCTGGCGCAAGATACGACGCCGACCGCGCCGGTGGTACGACATGTCATCGAGTGGCTGAGGGATCATGAGGGGTGGATTCCCCAGGCGGTCATGGTGCTGGAACCTACGTCGCCAGGACGCAGAGCGTTTCACATCCGCGAGGCCGCTGCACTCCTGCAGCAGGAGGGCGTGGATTCGGTGGCGAGTATTTCGGCGCTGCCGCACCATTATGTCCCGCCCAAGGTGTTGGCGATCCAGCGGGACGGTACGATCGCCGGCCTGGATGGGACGCATCCCAGGCAGATGATCCATCGGCGGCAGGACCTGCCGACCTATTACACCTTCAATGGCTTGATCTTCGCCTGCAAGACGGCGTGGGTGCTGCGTGATCCTGCCACGCTGTGGGGCGAGCATGTGCTGGGTTACGTGGTGGACCCGCGGTACGCGCTGGACCTGGACTCGCCCGAGGAGTGGGTCTCGGCCGAAGCGCGCCTGCCGCAGATGGGGAGCGAGGAGAGGTTGATGGGGCAGCCGGAGCGCGTCAGGGGATGAACCAGGACACGGGGAGGGAGCCATCGACACCATGACACTGCGACAGACCGCTCGCGCGTTCCGGAAGACCAGGCTCATGATCGCATTCTTCCGAGCCGATCGTCTGGATCCCGGCGGCCGCTCGACATCCGCCCGAATGCAGGACTGGCTCTGTGAGGGAGGCCTCAGATGATGGAGCGAGAAAATCTGATTGCCATCGATCCACTTCGTCAGACTGATCTCTCGAAAATCGTCCCGAAGAAGGTGACGCTGATTGCGTGTCCCTGGACATTCTATGACCACGTAGAATTTCGCTCTCAACAACTTGGGTTGGGGTATGTCGGTGCGTATGTGGAACAGTTCGGTCATCAGGTGATCGCTTTTATCGATCCGATGATCCGGGACGGAGACCAACGGAAGGTCCGCATCAATACCAAGTACCAGTGGACGAACCGGTTTGGACTCTCTGATGAGGAGATCGTCGACCAGGTCCCCCGAGACACAGATCTCATCGGTATCAATGCGCCCTTCACGGACAGCCGGCTGGTCCTGTACCCGCTGACGCAGGCGATCAAGGCCAAGTTCCCCTCGATCCGGCTCGTGGTAGGCGGGGTGCTCGCGACCACGCTGCCGCGCCAGGTGATCGAGGAATCGGCCGCCGACATCGTCGTCAAGGGCGAAGGCGAGATCGCCCTGGCGCGGATCCTCAACGGCGAGCCGCTCGAGCAAATCCCAGGCCTGGTCTATCGGACGCGAGACGGGGAGATCAAGGAGAACCTCGGCCGCTCCGAGCAGTTGCGCGCGGTCGATGAGATCCCCCCGCCCGGCTACGGTTTCCGGCCAATGGAGGAATACGTGATCTGGTCTCCACGTGGTGATCGGGCAGATCGTACCCTCTCGCTCATCTCCTCGCGCGGCTGTCCCTTCCAGTGCGAGTTTTGTTCCATCCCGGAGAAGGGGCAGGCGTGGCGACCGTTCACGCGGGAGCGCGTCCTGGACGAAGTGAAGATGGCTATCGAGAAATGGGGGGTCAACCACATCGAATTCGAGGACGATAACTTCACGTTGCGTGAGTCGCGTGCTGCGACTGTGCTGAAGTACCTGGCGCAGCTCCGGAAGAAGGGCTATCCGATGACCTGCTCGTTCCCGAACGGCGTGATGATCGATCGGATGAGCCGGGATCTGGCGTTCCTGATGAAGGACGCTGGGGCTGACATCGTCTACTTGCCCGTGGAATCGGGTGATACCCGAGTGCTCATTTCTATGAACAAGCCAAACGCGGAGGGGCACCTGGAGAGCACCCGCCGCGTGGCCGCCTGGTGCGTGGAAGCCCGGCTGCGGGTCAGTGCCTTCTTCATCGTGGCGTACCCGGGCGGGCGGATTGTGCGCCAGGAGCTGATGCATCTGCCCGAGTACGAGTCGTCCTACATCCGGGAGGCGGATGGGTCGGTGTACATGCAAGGCGAGGACAAGCAGGCGTTTGAGACCACCCTGAAGTTCTGCAAGGAACTGCGCGCGATCGGGGTGCAGGGCATTACACCACTCATCGCCACGCCGTATCCAGGTACGGAATTGTACTTCGTCTGCGAGAAGTTTGGATGGCTCGTCTTCCCGGATGAGAAGAATGTCCTCACGACGGTCTCCTATGCCAATGTGAGGCCGGACTACGTGCAAATTGCCACACCCTGGTGCTCGCGCGAGGAGGCGTTCGAGCGCTGGCAGCTGATGATGCAGATGTTCGAGACCTACCACAACGTCCGCAAGTTCGAAGAAGACAAGCTCGTCGACCACCCGCTGGCCGGCCAGGAGGTTCGGGTGCGGTTGTCGAAACGCGACATCCAGGCGGAGGGTTGACATGGGAGGCGTCCAGGGGAATCCCAGGCGCGCGCCGCCAGGCGTCGAGGCCCTGCGGATCGGGCGGATTACGGTAGGTTTAGGGCGGCCATGTGTCGTGATCGCGGAAGCGGCCTGTGAGCATCGGGGTAGCCTGCGGGCGGCCAAGCGATTGGCACAAGCGGCGAGGGCGGCTGGCGCGGATATCGTGAAATTCCAGCTACATCTACCCGACGTCGAGATGCTTCCGGGCTCCATCCGCTTTTGGGCGGGATCGATGGACCACGTCCTGCGGCAGGTCAACCTGTCGGTTGAGGATCACCGGCGGCTGTTCCGGTACTGTGCCGCGATCGGCATCCAATACCTCTGCACCGCGTACTGCGCGCAGGGATTGGAGATCTTGGACGCGCTGGGGGTGCCCGCCTTCAAAATCGGTTCGGGGGAGATGACGAACCTTCCGATGATCCGCAGGGCGGGCCAGCTCTCGGCTCGCACTGGCAAGCCGGTCCTGGTCTCCACCGGGATGAGCACGATGGAGGAGATTGCCGAGACCGTCACCGTGCTGAGGCGACAGCGCGCCCGATTTCTGTTACTCAACTGCACGTCGGAGTATCCGCCAAACGATGCGCACATCAATCTCGGCCTCATCGCGACCTTCCGCCGGCGATTCGGCGTGCTGGTGGGCCATTCGGACCATAGCCCGGATGGCTCCACGGTTCTTGGGGCGGTGGCCCTGGGTGCGAAGGTCATCGAGAAACATTTCACGCTAGACCGCGCACTCAAAGGTCCAGACCACCGTGTGTCGCTTGAGCCCACAGAGTTGCGGCAGCTGATTCGGGCAATCCGCCGGCTCGAAGCGGCGCTGGGCGCGGAGAAGCGGGTCTACCCGGAGGAGCAGCTGGTGAGGGACTGGGCGCACCATTCCGTGGTGAGCCTGCGTCCGATTCCGGCGGGGAGCGTCCTCACCGCCGAGATGGCCGGGGTGAAGCGGCCGGGTCGAGGGGTGCCTGCGAAGTACCTCGAAGCCTTCTATGGCCGTGTCGCCGCGCGGGACATCCCGGCGAATGTGTTGCTGGCGTGGAACGATGTCCGCGGGAGGCAGGGGAAGGCATCACACCGCCGCCCAACCGGCCCGGTCCACGTCTCCCGGCCACGACGCCACAGCGCATGAGACGCCTCGCGCTTGTCACCGGCTCTCGGGGCGAGTACGGGTACATTCGTCCGATTCTGCGTGAGATCGCGCAGCATCCGGAACTCGAGTACGCGCTCATCGTCACCAATCTCCACCTGCTGCCGGAGTTTGGCTTTAGCGTTGAGGAGATCGAGCGAGACGGCTTTACGATCAGTGAGCGCTTCTACATGGCGTTGGACGGCTACACGCCAACGTCAATGAGCAAATCCCTCGGTGTGTGTTTGCTGAGTATGACGGACGCGCTCGCCAGGCTCAAGCCGCATCTGGTGCTGCTGGCGGGCGACCGAGGCGAACAGCTCATGGCGGCCATCGCCGCCGCGCACATGAACATGCCGATCGCGCACATCCAAGCGGGAGAACTCTCCGGCAACATTGACGGGATGACGCGGCACGCCATCACGCGCTTTGCGCATCTCCACTTCGCCTCCAGCGAAGAAGCGGCACAGCGCCTGCGCCGCATGGGTGAGCAGCCCTTCCGCATTCACGTCGTCGGGGCCCCCCAGCTGGATGAACTGGTCAAGCAGGAATTCGCCCAGCCCCATGAGGTGGCCCAGACGTTTCGGCTGGACCTGGATCGGCCGATCGTCCTGTTCGTCCAACATCCCGTCACGGAGGAATACGACGAGACGGTCAGCCAGATTCAGGAAACGCTGGAAGCGATCTGCTCGTTAGGGTTGCAGACGGTGGCGATCTTTCCCAATAACGACGCGGGCAACATCGGCATCCGACGGCTCTTGGAGCGATACCGGCGGCCGTTCATGCGGATCGAGCGCAACGTCCCGCGCCAGATTTACGCGGGGCTGATGAACGTGGCCAGCGTGCTCGTGGGCAATTCCAGCGGCGGGCTCATCGAGGCTCCGTGCTTCAAGCTGCCCGCCGTCAACATCGGCAACCGCCAGCGCGGCCGATTCCGCGGCAACAACGTCATCGACGTGCAGTATGACCGCGCGGCGATCCGCGCCGCGATCCAGCGGGCCCTTTCGCCGAAGTTTCGCGAGCATCTCCGTCGCAACGGCGATAATCCCTATCTCGGAGACGGCCGCGCGTCCGAACGGATCGTCCGGATTTTGAAAACCGTCGAGATCGACGAACGGCTGTTCAAGAAACAGATCACCTACTAATCGAGGTGCCGATGCGCGCAAACCTGGACCAATTCACCGTGCAGCAAACCGACACCATCCGGACCGCGATGGAAAAGATCACCGCCAACAAAGCCCGCGCCGTGGTCGTGCTGGATGACCGGCGCGTGGTGGGCACCGTGAGCGATGGGGATATCCGCCGGGCTTTTTTGCGCGAGGTGCTGTCAATCGCGCCGGTTGAAACCATCATGCAGTTGAATTGCGTGACGACGACAGAAACTCATCCCACACGCTTGCTTAAACTCACACGGCAGCAGAAAGTCACCATGCTGCCGATCATCAATCATCAGAATGAGCTCTTAGATGTGTTTGTCGCGGCGGAACCGTTGTGTGATCGAGCGGTTGACGGTGTTCGGTAACCATTGTGGTGGCGATCCCTCGCATGTCGACTTTAGAAACGGCTTCCTGGCGAACCGCGGCTGAGTGGTTGGTGAAACGCGCCGGGTGGTATCCCGCGGCGCGTCAGCTCCAACGCTGGGCGCGCGTGGCTGCCGATCCCACATTTCGCCATCGCCATCGTGCCCAGCGAGATGAGTATGAGACGTTTGCCCATGACTACGGCGCGATGCTCTCGGAGCGCTTCTCCAGTGAACACAACAACGCCACGGTGTTGCTGGTCGGTGGCGGATTTCCAGCCGGCGCGAAATTTGAATGCGGCTTGATTAAAGCGCTGCAAGCCGCCGGAGCCACACCGGTCGTGCTGACGACCAACGATCCCTGGGTCGTCAAATACTATCACCTCGCCGGCGTTCGTCAGATGCTTTTTTGGGAAGATGTTGCAGAACCGTTGCGTCTGCGAGAAGCCAAGCGAATCGTGGACGCGATGACCTCCACCGACGCACTGTTAGCGTATGAACGCGAGCGTGTGCGGGTAGGACGTTTCGCGGCGTCCTCGGTGCTGCGACGGTTTCGGTTGGGGTCGATTGATTTTGATCAGCCTGAACTCCGTCAGCAGGTCACGTATTTTCTGGCCGTGGCCATGAGCGCAGCCGTATCGGCCACCGCGATTTTGCGAACGTGTCAACCGTCTCTCGCGTTGTTCATGGATCGCGGGTACACCCCGCAAGGTGAATTGTTTGACGCCTGCCTCGCCAGACAGATTCCTGCGGTCACCTGGAACAGCAGCCACAAAAGCAACGCGCTGATGCTGAAACGCTATACGCGGGCCAATCGCGATGACCACCATTCATCGTTGTCCGACCAGACGTGGCGGCGCATCACCGCGATGCGGTGGACGCCTGCGCATCGGCAGCGGTTGCGGGAAGAACTCTTGAGCAATTATGTGAGCGGCGACTGGTATAGCGAGGTCGGGACACAATTTCGTACTAAACTTCTAGAGGCCCCGCGTGTCCGCGAGCGATTAGGATTGGACCCGCACAAGAAAACGGCTGTGATCTTTTCGCATATCTTCTGGGATGCGACGTTTTTCTGGGGGACGGATCTGTTTCAGAGTTATGAAGCGTGGTTCGTCGAAACCGTGCGCGCGGCCTGCGCCAACGACCGGCTCAACTGGATGATTAAAGTGCATCCCGGGAATATCGTAAAAAACGCCCGCGACGGGATCCGGAGCGAACCGTCAGAACTTGCAGCCCTGCAGCGGCAGGTTGGACCATTGCCGTCTCACGTCACGCTCATTCCTGCGGACAGCGACCTGAGCACTTTTTCGTTGTTTTCCGTCATGGACTATTGCCTCACCGTCAGGGGCACGATTGGGATTGAAGCCGCCAGCTTCGGGATTCCGGTCTTGACCGCGGGGACCGGACGATATGACCGTCAAGGCTTCACCATTGATTCTGTCTCGCGCGAGGAGTATCTCCAACGCCTGGCGCAACTCCATGAGGGTGCCCCCTTATCAGCTCAGCAACGCGAGTTGGCCGAACGGTTTGCGTATGGGATTTTTCTGTTACGGCCATTGCCGTTTACATCGTTGACATTTGGATATCAGCGAGATGCCGTAGCGACGCCAACCACGAGAATTTGCGTACCGACACCGGAACACTGGCGCAGCGCGCCCGATCTTCGAATGTTTACCGATTGGATTCTCGGTTCACGTCAAGAGGATTTTCTCCTTCCAGAGATACGCGGATGAAGATCTTGCATCTGAATGCCTCGGATCATCTGGGGGGCGCGGCACGTGTCGCTTACCGGCTTCATCGCGGCTTACTGCATGAGGGGCACCACTCACGCATGTTAGTCGGCTATCGTACGAAGCCGGATTCAGATATCCGTGGTTTGGTGTCAGAGGCTCCATACTATCAGCGTCTTGCGCATCGGTTGGTGTGGGGGGCGAGCAACCGGCTTAGTCTCCAATACTTGTTCCAGGGACCCATCGATCCGCGCCATCATCCATTCGTGACGTGGGCGCAGGTGATTAATCTTCACAATACGCATGGCGGGTATTTGTCTCACACGTTGTTGCCGACCCTCTGCCGGTTGCGTCCGGTCGTCTGGACGCTCCTCGATATGTGGGCGTTGACAGGCCATTGCATCTATTCCTATAACTGTCGACGATGGGAGACGGGTTGTGGCCACTGCCCGCTGCTCTCCGATTATCCTTCACTTTCATTTGACACGACGGCGTGGTTATGGAAAGTCAAACAACACGTCTATGCCCGATCAAACTTCCTCATCGTGACGCCCTCGAACTGGCTTAAGGATTTAGTCAGCCGCAGTCCACTGTTGGGACATTTCTCGGTCTGTACGATCCCTCTCGGGTTAGATGCAACCATCTTTCAGCCTATCCCAAAGGTTGTCGCGCGAAAAGCACTCGACTTACCTGTTGAGGCCAAGGTCGTGTTGTTCGCCGCTGCTAAGGTCAACGAACCCCGGAAAGGAGCCACCTATCTGCTTCAAGCGTTGCAGAAACTTGCGCACGAGGGTATGAGCAACCTCTGGCTCTTGGTTGCTGGTGAAGGACCTCTCCCGATCAATGAGAGCGGGGTGGATGGTTCATTGCGCATTCGCTATCTAGGAAATGTGAGCGATGAATCCCAGCTCGCCCGGTGTTATGCAGCGGCAGATATCTTTGTTGGACCTTCACTCGCAGAAATTTTTGGACAAGTCTTCATCGAAGCGATGGCGTGCGGCACCCCCTGTGTCGCATTTAGGGTAGAGGGAGTTCCAGAAGTCGTCCGACATATGGAAACCGGCTATCTCGCCTCACCATGCGACGTGCAGGAACTCTCCGAAGGGATGCGACGTCTGTTGATCGATGAGGAGTTACGAATTCGCTTCGGCCGCGCGGGTCGCCGTCTCGTCGAACAAGAATATACCCTCGCAACACAAGTCCATCGCTATACAGAAGTGTACACACAAGCCCTTGAAGGATTCGAAGCTATGATGAGATGAGTGTATCGACACCGCAGCCATTGGTATCCATCGTCACGCCGGCGTATAACCAAGCGGCGTTTCTGCCGGATACGCTGGAGAGCGTCAAACAACAAACCTATCCGGCGATCGAACATCTGGTGTTAGATGACGGCTCCACCGATGAGACCCGCGAAATCCTGAAACGCTATGAAGGCACGTATGCCATGCAGTGGCGCTCGAAGCCGAATTCCGGCCAGTCCGACACGATCAACCAAGGATTTCGTCAGACGCGCGGAGAGATCGTCGCATGGTTGAACTCCGATGACGTGTACTACACGCGCACCGCGGTCGCCGACGCGGTAGACGCCTTTATGCGCCATCCGGAGGCCGCTATCGTACTGGGGGATCTGGCGCTGATCACCGATGACAATCGCGTGTTCCGGATGATGCCGGCGCTGCGCTATCTGTCGCGCCGGCGGCTGTTTTGCTCCTGTCCGAGCCAGCCCTCGATGTTCATGCGCCGCTGGATCGTCGAGCGCTACCCGCTGTTGACGACGCTGCGGTATCGGATGGATTACGAATATTGGTTGCGGATTGTCACCGAGCATCCACAGCGGTCGTTGTGGGCCTATGTGCCGAAGGTCTTGGGGGCGTTTCGGGTGCACGCGCAGAGCAATACGGTGGCGGCTGCCTCCGGAACGTATGAAGAACTGCGGCAGATTCACGCGCAATATTTTGTCCAGGCCAGCGGATGGTGCGAGCCGGTTGGCCGCCGCGCCATCGGGGCCTATCTCCGGTTGCGCGGATTGGTGACGCTGAATCGGCTGTATGCGGCGGACCTGGCGTTTCCGGGCCGCTTGCCGTCAAGGGAGAAACTGCGGTGGTGGCAATTGGGGTTCTCGATGGGGGCGTTTACAAGGGGAATTCCTTGACACCCCGCGCCTATTTAGATACTCTTAATCTTTGACTTTTATGGTAATCTTTATGATTTTTCAGCCATGAAACTTACCCAAAAACAACAGACGCTGCTGGATTTTATCGCCAGCTACATGACCCAAAACGGCCGGTCTCCGTTGATCCGGGAGATTCAGGAAGGTTGTCAAGTGGCGTCCTACAAATCCGTGGTGGATCGTCTTAATTCATTGGAAAGAAAAGGGTTGCTGAAACGTCATCCGAATAAACACCGGGGGATTCAGCTGGCGCATCTCCTGAATCAGACCCACGGGATCGCCTCGGTCATGGCCGAAATCTCTGCGGACGCTTCCTTAGTAATACAGCCGGGGGGACCCCAGGTGGAATAATGGCTACGCCACGGTTTGCCTTCAGCCCGCGCGTGCCCTTGCGGCCTCGGCGCGCCATGACCATTGAGGTCGCGTTGCGCGGCGTGACTCCGGTGATCCACCATTCCACCAATCAGTGGGGATTGCGGGGCGACGAGCCGCCTCGCGATTGGCAGAACACGTATACGATCATTACGCTAGGCGACAGCACGACTATTTGCCATTATTTAGATGATCAGAATACATGGCCGGCGCAGCTGGAGCAGTCGCTGCAGGCGCTAGGCCATCGCGTCTGGGTGGGCAACGCGGCATTAGATGGCCAATCCACCCGGTCGCATCTGAAGATGATGGAAGACATCGTCGCTCATCTTCGGCCCAATGTGGTGGTGATTTTGGCAGGGCTGAGCGATTTGGGGTTTTCGCTCAGCGAGACCCGGCGGCAGCTGGGCAATCCCTATGAGCGGGTGGGATGGTTCACGCGGCTGCACGGAACCAATCGGCTGGTGCAGCAATTCCAGTGGTGGGGGGTTCGTCTGCAACGGCCTCGCGTGATGCGCCGCGCCGAGCACGTGACGTTGGATCCGATCCCCTTAGCACAGGAAGATGAACCGATCCACGTTCCGGCCGATGTCACGTCGCTGCTGCCGGCGCTGCCGGAGTACCGGCAGAATCTGCAACAGTTGGTTCGGCTAGCGCGCGCACACAACCTGCGCGTGGTGTTCTTGACTCAACCGTTATTATTTGACGACACCCAACGGTGGCAGGCGGTTGAAGGCGTGCGCTGCCGCGTCAACGGCGTGAAGCGCCCGTTGTCGGCCGCGAATTATTGGCGGCTGCTGGATCGGCATAACCAGACTCTATTGGAAGTCTGCGCAAACGAAGGGGCGGAAACTTTTGATCTCGCCTCGCATATTCCACATGAGGAGCGCTATTTCTACGATATGTTTCACTTCACGGAAGCCGGGGCCGCGCTCGTCGGCCGCTGCGTGGGCGAGTACATTCAGCGGCACCTCTGGCAGCAGCACGTTGTGCCGATGAGCGAGGCGGCATCATGAAACACGCGCTGTTGGCCTATCTGTGTTGCCCGGTGTGTCACCACGACCTCGCACTGCAAGTGGACCGGCAAGACGGGACCGAGATCCTCGACGGGCAGTTGGTCTGCGCAGAGTGCGGGCATGCGTATCCCATCCGCGAGGGGATTCCGCGGTTACGGACCGGCGAGGTGCCGGCCATCGTACAGCGCAACGTTGAGGGATTCGCGTACGAATGGCTGCGGTTGGAGGAGCCCTCCCCGAAATATGACGCGGAATTTGCAAGTTATCTGGGCCGCTGGTCCGCGCGCGAGTTATTTGAGGGCAAGATTGTATTAGAAGCCGGCTGCGGGATGGGCAAATTCCTGGGTTGTGTGCAGCGCGCCGGCGCGGCCACCGTCATCGGGGTTGATTTGGGCGAGAGCGTGCACGCGGCCTATCGCCTGACGCGCCATCTACCGAATGTCCACGTCGTCCAGGCGGATCTGCATGCGATGCCATTCCGCGAGCCGTTTGATGTGGCGTATTCCATCGGCGTGATTCACCATCTGCCAAGCCCGGCAGAGGGGTTGCGCGCGGTGGCACGCCATCTCAACGCCGCAGGCCAATTGTTTGTGTGGGTGTATGGCAAGGAAGGCAACGAGTTTTTCATGCGATGGATCGATCCGCTTCGCCAACTGACCTGTCGGTTGCCGCGGCCGGTCACCGAGCTGCTGGCCAAGCTTATCGCCGCGGTGCTGTGGGGGGGGATCGTCGGGGTCTACCGTCCCTTGGCGCGTCTGGGCGTTCGCCGTTTGCCTCTCCAAGAATATTTTCTGTATTTCCATTCGCTGGGATTCCGGTTTTTCTGGGGGACGGTGCTGGACAAGATGGTGCCGGATATCCAGTGGTTCATCAGCCGCGAGGAGCTCTCCGGGTGGCTGCAGGCGTTGGGGCTGGAAGTGCAAGAGGTCAGCCAGCGCAACGGCCACAGTTGGCGGGCGCTGAGCCGCAAACCGGCGTCGGCATCGCTAGAAATGGTGGCAGGATGACGCCGACGACACCCAAGGGCGTAAGCATCATCATCCCCGTCTACAACGAAGAAGGCGCGATCGAGGCGACGATTCAAAGCATTCGCGAGGTCTGCACCAAGGCCAGATTTACGTATGAACTCCTGGTGGTGGATGACGGGTCCACCGACGGCACCCGGCAGACACTTTCGGCGGCAGGGATTGTGCCGCTGCAGCATGATCTCAACCTGGGCTACGGTGCGTCGATTAAAACCGGGATTCGACACGCGCAGTATGACGTGATTGCTATCATCGATGCCGATGGCACGTATCCGGCTGAGAAATTGCCGGACATGGTCGCGGCGATGATCGGCAAGACCTACGACATGGTCATCGGCGCGCGCACGGGTCCGCAGGCGCATGTGCCCTGGATGCGGCGCCCCGGCAAGTGGATCTTGCGGCGGCTGGCCATGGCCATCACCGGCATGGATATTCCGGATTTGAATTCAGGGTTGCGGGTGTTCCGGCGGGAGTTGTTTGAGCGCTACGAAACCATGTTTCCGGAAGGGTTTTCGTTTACGACGACGATCACGATGATCGCGCTGACCAACGGCTACCGCGTGAAATTTCTCCCGATCAATTACCACAAGCGCATCGGCCAGTCGTCGATTCATCCGGTGCGCGATTTCCTCGGATTCCTGATGCTGATTGTGCGGTTGGCCGTCTACTTTAAGCCGCTGAAAATTTTTCTCCCGGTAAGCGTCGTGCTCTTTGTGATCGGGTCAGCGAAAGCCGTGATCGACGTGGTGCGGCTGAATCACTTCGGGGTCGGGGGGGTGACCGTGGTGTTGGCTGCGCTGCAGCTGGCATTTTTAGGGTTGTTGGCGGATCTGATTTTGCATCGGACGCGCCTGTGATGCTGACCGCCGCGCAGTCGCTGGTTCGCCCGATCTTCCGCATTCGCGCGGGAGTGTGCCTGGCGATCGCGGCGTATCTGCTGGGTGTCGGCTGGTATGCGAGCACCAAAACCGTGCTGCTGGATTGGGACGGGCCGGAGCGGGGACTCTTCGGGGCGATGATCGCCGACAGTCTTCGGCATCTGGGATGGTCGCCGATGGCATGGTCATCTCAGGTGATGGACGTGGTCCGCGTGTTTCATCTGCGGTTTCAGGTGGGATTGGAAAGCGTGTTGGTGTGGACCCCGCTACAAGCGATGACCGTCGCCGTCGTATCGCTGTTGGGCGGGACAACCGACTGGGCTTGGGCTAGCGTGAATCTGGCGTGGCTCGTAGTGCTGGCGATCTTTGTGTATCGGCTGGTGATGCTGGTGAGCGCCGATGAAACTATCGCGTGGTGGACCGTCGCGTTGGTCGCGCTGCATCCGTTGGTGGTGGACACCGCCATCTCCATGGCTCGCGGGATCGGAGAAGCCGCCTGCGTGACGGCGGTGGTGTATTTTCTGACGCGGGCTCAGCGGCAGCATGCGTGGCGCGATGTGTGGCTGGCGTGGTGTTGGTGGATGATCGGCGTGCTGTACCGGGAGTCGATGGTGATTATGGCGCCCTGGCTGATCGGATGGACGATCGCGCTCTGGTGGACGGCTCGCCGCCAGCCCTCGCGTATGTCGCCGTTGCGGCCTTCGCGAGGATTGATGGCCGCGACGGCCATGCTGGCCGGATGCGTGCTCATGTATGGAGCCGCGCAAGCATGGTTGACCACGCGCGGGGTGGGCACGTTGCTGACCAAATTGCACGCGCATCAGACCGTCGATGTCGCTGGCGGCTCGCAGCGCGCGCCGCGCGCGTTCATCACGTTGCCGGATTATCTGCGGGTCATGTACGGGCCGTTTGATCATCTCCGCTACGCACCGGAGGCGCGCGCCGCCTTGGAGGTTGATCCTCATCCGATGGCTCAAAAAACGCTGGCGGTGCTGCATCGATTCGGGTTATCGCCGCTGCAAAAAAGCGTGTTCGTGGTCTCATGCGTGTTCGCGCAGTGGTGGTTGCTGCCGCTGGTGGGTTTGGGAGCGTGGGTGGTGTGGCGCAGACGCCGTTCGACGCTGATCTGGGGATGGCTCGCCGTCAGCGCGTGGTACGCGGCGTTTCTGAGTTGGTATGGCGCCATTCCGGATTACACGATTCCGTTATTGCCGGCGGCGGCGTGGCTGGCTGCTTGCGGGTTGTCGGAAGCCAGTGGGCGTCTGGGATCGATGGCCCAGCGGTGGGGGGTAAGATGCGCGGCGGGTTTGGCGTGTGTCGCAAGTCTGGTGGGCTACGCTATATTGCTGCCTCGGCAGTTTTATCCGTCCAACAGCGCTGTGGCGAGTGCGATCCTCGCGGATGCGCCATCACAGGGCGCGTTCACCGTGGCCGTGGACACCTGGCGGCGTCCCTCGCTGGCCTTGGCGTTCTGGAATGCGGACCAACAGCAACGAAGCATCGTGCGGCCGTTTGACCACACGCTGACACCGGAACAGTTTCAGGCGTTGATGCAGCCGAAGGGTCTGGTGGTGGAGAGCCGGTTCTTGGGTCGCGTGCAGGTGCCGCCAACGCGCTATCTGGTCATGCCGCATCTGGAAGGCGACGCCGTGGCATGGTTGCGCCAGCGGTATCAGGTGCCGGTGCCGTTTGTGGTGTGGAAGTCCATGGGGACACTGGATATTTTGAAACGCACATCATGATGAGCAGACTGGATCGGTGATGAAAAAGACGCGCGCATTGCTGACGGGAATTACTGGCCAGGACGGGTCCTATCTGGCCGAGTTGTTGCTGCGGAAGGGCTATGAGGTGTATGGGATCATCCGCCGCTCCAGTTCGTTTAACACGCAGCGGATCGCCCATATTTTTCAGGATCCGCATGAAGTGGCCTCTCGGCTGCATCTGCTCTACGGCGATCTCAACGACGCCAGTTCGCTGAACACCATCCTGCGCACGGTCCATCCGGATGAGCTCTACAATTTGGCCGCGCAAAGCCACGTGCGGGTGAGTTTCGACATTCCGGAGTACACGGCGGAAATCACGGCTTTGGGCACGCTGCGGCTGCTGGAGGCGATTCGCGAAACAGGCGTGCAGCCGAAGTTTTATCAGGCTTCCTCAAGCGAGCTCTTCGGCCAAGTGGCGGAAATTCCACAGCGCGAGACGACGCCGTTTCATCCCCGCAGCCCGTACGGGTGCGCGAAAGCGTACGCCTATCACATCACCCGCAATTATCGTGAAGCCTATGGGTTGTTCGCTTGTAACGGTATCCTGTTTAATCACGAGTCTCCGCGACGCGGTGAAACGTTCGTCAGCCGCAAGATCACCCGCGCGGCCACGCGGATTAAAGTTGGCCTCCAGGAGACGCTGTACTTGGGAAATCTTGACGCCAAGCGCGACTGGGGCTATGCGCCGGAATATGTGGAGGCGATGTGGCGGATGCTGCAGCAGCCTAAACCAGATGATTACGTCATCGCCACAGGCCAGACGCATGCCGTGCGCG
>OBEQ012228126.1_pt1 | contig 21946 bp, 15 predicted proteins | sample 1670901 | NCBI WGS metagenome assembly OBEQ01 (sample SAMEA104232315, study PRJEB22302) | groundwater metagenome | biome: forest; feature: aquifer; material: groundwater | place: USA | collected 2011-08-07 | depth 5.4 m
AAAATAAGCTGGCGCCAAAAATTCCGGTTAACGCTAGAACACCCTTGAGTCGTTCGCTTTTAATATCTGTTGTACGCGACAGCGCTAGCAGCGCGAGTATCCCACCTTCTCCGTGGTTGTCCGCGCGCATGATGAAAAAAACATATTTAAGCGTCACCACAATAATTAACGCCCAAAAAATCAAGGATAACACGCCTAAAACATTATATTGGGTCAGCGCTAAAGGATGATGACCAGCAAAACATTCACGCAGGGTATAAAGAGGACTGGTACCTATGTCGCCATAAACCACACCGAGCGCCGCTAAGGCCATTGTTCGCATATTTGACGACGATGAAGACTGCATAAACAAGAGGACCATAGCTGAGGGACGGCGATCCTAGCACGACGTTCAAAACAGAACCACTCAAAACCCGGCTGAGGCTAGGCACAGATTTGTGGTACATTTGGCGCTTTTCCAGGATTAACCTCCGAGGCATGTTGAATAACAGCCAGTAAAAGAACAGTGAGCACTAGTATGGAACGAATTAAACATTTATTGCTGTGGACTTCCATTACCGGCATCGGTGTATTGGCACTGGGTATGGTGGCTCTAGCGCGCGGTGAAAATATTAACGCCGCCTGGTTAGTTATTGCTGCGCTTTCCATCTACTGCATCGCCTATCGTTTTTATAGTAAATTTATCGCGCAACGCGTGCTGCAACTTGACGACTGCCGCATGACACCGGCCCTGCAATACAATGACGGCTTGGATTATGTACCCACCCATAAATGGGTATTGTTCGGCCATCATTTTGCGGCCATCGCCGGCGCAGGTCCGTTGATTGGCCCAGTGCTCGCCGCGCAGATGGGTTATTTGCCCGGCACTTTATGGATTCTCGCCGGGGTGGTTTTCGCCGGTGCGGTCCAGGATTTTATTATTCTCTTTGCCTCAATGCGGCGCGGCGGACGTTCACTGGGCGATATGATTCGCGCTGAACTCGGCGCCTGCGCTGGCGTCATTGCCGGTTTAGGTATTCTCACTATTATGATTATCCTGCTGGCAGTCTTGGGCCTCGTCATTGTAAAAGCCCTGGCACACAGCCCCTGGGGGACGTTCACGATTGCCGCGACTATTCCGATCGCACTCTTTATGGGGATTTATTTACGCTTTATTCGCCCCGGCCGCGTCGGGGAGATTTCACTGATCGGCTTTATCGGTTTAATGGCCTCGATTATTTATGGCGGAGACATTGCGCACGGACCACTGGCGGAATTATTCACCTTCAAGGGTGAGTCACTGGCCTTGATGTTAATCGGCTATGGCTTTATCGCCTCTATATTGCCGGTGTGGCTGCTGTTAGCACCACGGGATTATCTCAGCACCTTTTTAAAAATCGGCACCATCGCCGGTTTAGCACTGGGCATACTGATCGCGATGCCGGAATTAAAAATGCCCGCCATCAGCAAATTTATCGACGGCACTGGCCCGGTATTCGCCGGCAATTTATTTCCGTTTTTATTTATCACTATCGCCTGCGGTGCGGTTTCGGGTTTTCACGCGTTGATCGCCAGCGGCACCACGCCAAAAATGCTTACTCAGGAATCTCACGCGCGGCCGATTGGCTACGGTGCCATGCTGATGGAATCCTTCGTCGCCATGATGGCAATGATTGCGGCAACCTGTTTAGAGCCGGGGATCTATTTTGCGGTAAATTCTCCGGCAGCGGTTATCGGCACTACCGTCGAAAATGCTGCGCAGGTTGTCTCAAGCTGGGGATTTTTAGTGACGCCAGATATGTTAACGCAGGTTGCTAACGATATCGGCGAAAGTACTATTTTATCGCGCACCGGTGGCGCACCGACACTGGCCATAGGCATGGCAAAAATTATTTCCGATGTTGTTGGTGGCAGCGGCATGATGGCCTTTTGGTATCACTTTGCCATTTTATTTGAAGCGTTATTTATCTTGACCACCTTGGATGCAGGCACCCGTGTGGGTAGATTCCTGATTCAGGATCTATTGGGCATGGTGTATAAACCCCTCGCGCAAACCGACAATGTTGGCGCGAATTTGTTAGCCACGACCTTGTGCGTCAGCGGTTGGGGCTATTTTCTTTATCAGGGTGTGATTGATCCGCTGGGCGGCATCAATACGCTATGGCCTTTGTTTGGCATCGCCAATCAAATGTTAGCGGGAATGGCCTTATTGTTGGCAACTACCGTCTTAATGAAAATGAAAAAACAATCCTACGCCTGGGTAACCTTGGTGCCGGCTATTTGGGTTTTAATCACCACGCTCACCGCCGCCGCAGAAAAACTGTTTCACAGTAATCCAAAAATTGGTTTCCTCGCCCATGCGCAAAAGTATCGCGATGCCATTGCTCAAGGCCAAGTGTTGCCGCCCGCCGAATCGCTCGCCCGTATGCAGCAGGTTATTGTTAACGATTACGTGGACGCAACACTGTGTAGCATATTTATGACTGTGGTCATCATCATGTTGTTTTTTAATGCGCGCGCCTGGTGGCAGGCCTGGACAAACAATTCTGTGACGACGCAGGAAGCACCGCCGATTTTTATGGAGCCAGGCAATGTGCAGACAGCGCATGGATAAGTTCTCCTTAGATAAGTTAATGTCGCTGCTGCGTTTAACAGCCCAAGCACTGCGCCTGATGGTGGGCATTCCCGATTACCAGCAGTACCTGGATCATATGCGAGAGCATCATCCAGAACACCCGCCGTTATCGCCGCAACAATTTGTGCTGCGCGCACAGCAGGCGCGTTATGCAGGGAATAAGACGGGGAAGTGTCCGTGTTAGTGTTGGAAAAGACTCGCTTTTGAATTCCCTCTCCCAAAAGGGAGAGGGAGTTGATCAGCAGGCTTTGCAAACTTGTGTAGAACGATCTGGGGTGAGGGCAACTAACATTCAGCTCGTAACCCGTAACAAAATGGCATTAAGAACCGCTTCAATATCGGTCAAGACCTCATTATTCCAGAAGCGGATTACTTGATAGCCTTTATTGGTTAAGTATTCCGTCCGCTCATCATCATAAGGTTTATTGTTTAAGTGTTGTGAGCCGTCAAGTTCGACAATTACATTAACTTCCAAACAGATGAAATCGACGATATAAGGTGGCACAAGGTGTTGCCGACGAAATTTGTAACCATTTAACTGTCTACTACGAAGATGTTACCACAAGAATTTTTCGGCATCTGTTTGCGATGTTCTGAGGACGCGAGCATATTTTATCATTTTGTTATTGCCCTCACCCCAGCCCTCTCCCAAAGGGAGAGGGAGTTGATTCGGCTAGCTAAATAAATTGTGCAGAAAGAAGAGCGCAGTTCTTCCTAGATATTAAACTCCATCCAACAAAATCACTTAATTAATCCGCCAGCCCCACATACACATTCTGCACATCATCATCCCCATCCATGGCCTCTAAAAAAGCCTCAACCTCTTCACGCGCTACCGCATCATCGACTTTGACTGGATTTTTCGGGCGATAGCCGAGGCGCATGGACTGCACGGTAAAGCCATAGGTGGGCAATGCGCGGTTGACGATATCAAGCTCTGCGGGATCGGTGTAGAACAGTGTGGCGCCATCTTCTGCCGGTTCTAAATCTTGGGCACCCGCTTCAATCGCTGCCGTTTCTGCATCGAGATCTGGCGAATTCGGTGTGGCTTCGATCATGCCCAGGTAATCAAAATCCCACGCCACTGAACCTGAGCTGCCAAGTTGGCCTTTGCGAAACAACATGCGCACATTCATTGCAGTACGATTTTTATTCTCTGTAAGGCACTCGACAATCACCGGCACATGGTGCGGGGCAAAACCCTCGTAGGTGACCACTTCATAATGCACAACTTCGTCGAGCAAACCAGCGCCGCGTTTAATTGCGCGTTCGAGTGTTTCCCGTGGCATGGAGGCTTTTTTAGCCTGCTCCACGGCCAATCGCAAGCGGGGATTCATTTCCGGGTCGGCGCCAGTACGCGCAGCCACCGCGATCTCCTTGGATAATTTGGTGAAAATTTTGCCCTTTGTATTCGCTGCTTCGGCCTTATGTTTGGCCTTCCATTGTGCGCCCATTGCTCTCTCGCTCTGTGTTAATTTTTATAATGGGCGAAGTATAACTGGCTTGTTAATGCGGGTCCAAACCTCAAGATAAATACCACTATGCGCTTCAACAGCATGAGATAAAGAATCAAACTTGTGTGCTAAATCGACTATTTCTAGGCTGACAATTTGGGTAGAATAGCGCCCTCCAAACATAACGATAACTCGCGATCCCCTTCAGACCCAACCTCCAACCAGGCGCAAGATTGATCAATGTCTAAATGCAAACTGACTTCATTATTTGAAGATTCTACTCTTTGGTTGATAACAACCAAATTGAACAACCTACTCTTTTCAAAAAAGGTCCTCACACTTTGTGGAATGTTGGTTGCCTGCAATGCCCTGGCGGTCGATGATCTGATGTTTGAAGAAATTCCCCAAGTTATATCTTCAGCACAAATGTATCAGCCTCAAAATCGCAGCCCAGCCAGTGTCGCCACCATCGATAGTGATACGATCGAAAAGCATGGATTCAATTCGATTGAAGAAAGTTTAATTCTCTTTCCCGGATTAATGGTCGCAAATGTGACGCCTACCCAAGCTTATGTGAGTTACAAAGGTGAAAGTATTTCAAGAAACTTTCGCATGGGTCTCATGCTGGACAATATGTCCCCGATATTGCGCAGTGTATCCGCCAAAGGGACCAACATGGCGCCGGAAATTACCTGGCACTTGCTCCCCGTTATATTTGAAGACATAGAACGCATTGAAGGTGTCATGTCGCCCAGCGCCTCGGTGTATGGCAGCGATGCGTTTCAAGCGGCGATTAATGTTTTAACCAAACAACCCGCGCAAACCCAAGGACAAACAGCGAAGTTTAGACATGCGTCTTCCGGCCTCAATCGTTATTTTTTTCGCCATGGTGACAGCTTTGGCACCACGTTTTTCCGCGTCAGTGTAGAACAAGAAAATCTCGATAACCTAAATCTCTATACCACCCCAGATACAACTAACGATTTTACCGAGATGCCAGCACTAGCCGCGCCATTACTGCAAGATCCAGCAGACAATGATTTTAAAAAGCAAAAACTCATCTGGCAATCAACCACTGATCTTTCCACCTCTAGCCAACTAGCCATAAAATTTGGTGAAGTTCGACTGGATAACCCACTCAATGCGCTCAGACAAAAACTGGTCGGCGAAATACATCAGGTATCCGGAGAAACAGATCGCATCACCGTAGGCAAAGCCTATCAGTTTGAGTCTACTGAAGAAAATAAAAATCAATTTGCCAACCTATCCTATAAGCAAGAATTGCAGTCAGGCCATGCATTAGAATTGCTCGGCAATTATGATGAAATCAATTATCAACAAAGTCCCATACAATGTATTAGCGCCAGTCTCCTCATGGCATCCGCTGGCCCAATTTTTAAGAACTATTTACTCGGTCAGCCGCGTTCCGAATGGGGCGACATTTTGTGGGAGAATCGATTTAACCCAGATATTTTGCCTTACGCGGCAACTTTAGCGAGCAATAAAGACCGTTCGCTTTGCGGAACTACGGTCAATGATCTGCAACAACGCCAGTATGGCTTTGGTGTAAAAGATGTTTGGCAAATCAATGATGCTACCAGAGCGGTGTCTACACTAAATGTCAGCCGTAATCATTACGACAGCGATCGCGTTTACGGCGGTGCTATCGACTTTAATGATGCCGATATGTATACCAATGTTGAATACAGACCCAATAATAAATTCACCATTAACAGCGGTATTCAATTGAGCCATGTGTCCAAACACGAGAATTTTGTTGAACCTTCGGCGCGTCTGGGCGTGAACTATCACCTCAACCAACATCACACATTTCGTGTCGCCTATTCGCAGGGCAAATGGTTACCCAAACTGGAAAACTTCATCGATTTTGAACTTGCCTTACAACTCGCAGAACAGTTCGAAGGCAGCAATACCGCCAAACTCGCCATCGCAAATGATGTCGATCATCAACTTGAAGCGGAGACCAACGATAATATCGAAGTGGGCTACTATGCTTTTATACCGGAGTTTCACCAAGCTTGGGATGTGCGCATTTACAAAGAACGACAACGTGATTTGATTCCTTCGTTCGCCAATATTATTTTGGGCTTTTCCCACAATACCGGCAAAGTGGAACAACTGGGAACGGAAGCGCAGTTTAAACAAGCACTCAATGACAATGTAAGTTTAGCCCTCTCTGCATTTTATGTTGACTCCGAAATCACGGATTACTTTGCCGAGGAACCCTTTAGCAGCTACGGCGGTGGCGCAATGTTAGAGTGGGAAATTACCACCTCCTGGGGGCTGGCACTTTCATATCACGGCAGCCATGGCAATACGAGCCGCTCTTCACTGGATCAAATCGGTTTAAATATTAATAAATCGTTCAGTTTTGCCAACAGCTCGAAACTTAAATTATCCACTGGTGCTCGTCACATGAGTGAAATCGAGTTCAGAGAAGCCACCGATTCATTTACCTACTCTGCGGCAAATCCGGAGAATACTCTTTTCTATGGTGCCGCGGAATATTCGTTCTAACAACTGCTCCTAGTTTAAGATTCGTAGGATGGGTGGAGCGAAGCGGGAGGCCGTTAAGTTAGTGTCATTCCCGCGAAGGCGGGAATCCAGAAGTTGCAGGATGGCTCGATAAAACTGGATCCCCGCCTTCGCGGGAATGACGTGCAGTAGGCAGTTTTTCGCTTAACTAAACGGCATTGGGCGGCCTCCCGCTTCGCTCCACCCATCCTACGGAACTAAGGCGTTTAGTCGTCATCCTGCCCTATACGCCGCAACATTTCTTCCGTTTCCTGTTTCATCAAAAAATAACGCTCTAACTTGCGGTACAATTCAAATTTACCAATTGGTTTGGCAATAAAGTCATCCATACCCACATCAAAGCAACGCTCACGCGTACTGTCCTGCGCATCCGCCGACAAACCAATGATCGGAATATTCTTGCTGATGCCGGAACGACGCAGCGCTTCGCAGAGCGCAAAGCCATCCATATTCGGCATAAAACAATCCATCAAAATAAGATCATAGGTTTGTTGCGCCAGTTTTTCTAAGGCTTGATCGGCGGAGTCAACCACATCAACAGCGATATTTTTAAGCCCCAGCAAGCCTAATATAACGGCTTGGCTGCCTTTATTGTCTTCCACTAATAACACTCGGCGTTCATTAAATCGTTGCGTTTTAGTGCTGTCATTAAGGTCTTCAATCAAGTCTTGCTGATGTTCAAGCAACTCCATTTCAAAGGTAAAGGTCGAACCAACGCCCTGTGTTGAAATCACCGAAATAGAACCGTTCAATAATTTAGACAGCTCCGTCGCGATGGTTAAGCCGAGCCCAGCCCCTTCATAATTTTTGGTCGACGAATTATCCGCCTGCTGGAAAAATTCAAATATTTTATCGATCTGCGTAGCTGAAATACCAATGCCCGTATCTTTTACACTTACACTAAGTTTTAGATAATCAGGTCGCGCTCGCTGTAAACCCACCAACATCTGTACTGCACCTTGCAGGGTAAATTTGATCGCGTTATTTAACAGGTTGCCGATAATCTGTTTTAGTCGCGTGGGATCAGTTAACACCGAGTGCTGATAGTGCGAGGGATCGCCATCCTTCTGCAGAGACAACTTAATATTTTTGCCGTCGGTCAACATAGCCATACTAGCAAAGGTTTGCTCGACGACTTCATCTATCGTGCAGGCACTGAGGTGCAATCTTAACTGACCATACTCAAGTTGCGCAAAATCAAGAATATCTTTCACCAAAACATTGAGCAGAAACGTTTGCGAGCTGGCCAGACCCAAATAATTGGACTGCATAGGCGATAATTCAGTATCTTCGAGAATCTGAATCATCCCTAATATCGTATTCAGCGGGGTTCTTAGCTCATGGCTGACCGTCGCTAAAAACCGCGTCTTCGCCAGGTTTGCCCGATCTGCTTCTTCACGCGCTTGTGTTGTTTGAATCAAGTATTTTTCTCTTTCCGTACGTGCTAAGGCTCGGTGCTCTTCCGCATCAAACAGCTGTTGTGCCAGATCGTGAATATCCTGTGACAACAGCGCGATCTCTTTAATCCGCGCCGCCACCGGCGGCGAAGGCTTAAGCTCGCCATGTCGCAAATCCCTAACAGCGTTTAACGCTTGCGATAAAGGCTCGGTCTGTAATCGACTGACAAAATAAGCCATCACAACAGCAATCGCAAAAGCGATTGAAGCTAACAACAAATAACTTTGCATTTGTTTGGATCGCTGTTCGTTAATGTAACTGATGTTTAAACCAATAATTAAACGCCCTACTCGTTCAACTTTATCCGCAGCATCTGTTGCCGCCAAGTCATCGTAAATAGCATCTTGCGCAGCACCCTCAATACCGACAGGCGCCCGCATAATATCGTGCGAGCGATACTGAATTAGCTGATTTTGGCCAAATGTTTCAGCGTCAGTGGCCCGCACAAAAATATTGCCCTGCTGGTTTTGAATCTCAATCGACAGGATATCTGGCCGTTCAATTTGCTTTTTAATAACGCGTTCGATAGTGACCTTGTTACCCGTGGCAAGTGCAAATTCCGCGGTATCACTGATAAGCACCTGCATCTGTGCAACCGTTTCATTTAAGTGTTCCGTTTGGATCGTCTGAGAATTTTTTAACGCCATGTAGGTCAACACCACAAACATCAATATTGCCGGCAGCACCGCTACTATAAGGCTGACAAATTGTATGGTGAGCATGGGTTTGGGTTTATTCGGAATCATGGCTGCACACTCCTGACCAACTCACTGAGCCGATGCTTTAATTCTGCTGTGCTGGGCATAGTTATATTTAGCGAACGCGCTATATCTGGATTGGTGACAATGTCGAACGACTCGGCATACTTGGGAGTAGGTAATTCTCCCGTTTGCTGATACTGTTTTATAAGGTCTGCCGCTTCCTGGGCAAAATGCTGCGGTGAATGCGCGGTTGTCACTATTGCGCCGGCTTTAATAACACTGGGACTAAAGCCAATTACGGGTTGTCGCGAGTGATACTTGGCGTTAAGTAAATGAAAGATCGAGCGCGCGTTATAAATAGTGCTATCCGGTATTAACAGCACAGCATCAACCTTGTTGGGTTTATCTAAATTGGCAAGTGCTTCAAAGAGATTTTTTTCGTCGACAATTTCTTCAATTTTTAAATCAATATTGAAACCGGCAGCCAAGCGTTGAATTTCAGGCGCCAAGTTAATACTTTGTTGGGAAAGTATTGTTCCCAAAGTTAGGCGTTTGTCTGAGCCCAGTAAAATGCGCGTCAACGCAAGCTGAATATAGGGTGAGGGATCAGCGTAAATTGCTGTGACTTGACGCGCTTGGGGATTTAGGTGATAGGCCTTGATGGTGGTTTCATAAGGTATGCGCGAGACAAGCGCAGCGATGATCGGGATATTGAGATCACGTTGCAGAACTTTCTCTAAGCTTGATTTGCCCACAGTAACAATTACCGAGGGTTGATCTATTCGATGAGAAGTGGATTTAGGGTCGATCTTTTTTAAAGATTTTAGATCGTCTACCGAAACGCAAGCTATAGCTCGAACCAAACGACAGAGTTCTAATTGAAACGATGTTGCAGTCGCGCTTTCGCCGCTCCCAACCACGGCAATTGAACCAGTCGTCTCAGCCCAAGATGACGTAGACAGCGCCAAAGTAATCACTAGACTGATTATTAATAGTACTCGTTTTTTCACTGATCAGGCCGAAAAAGTTGAATCATAGCTGCACTGCAATGTTATTGTTTCTAAAGTTATCTATCAAAGGTACTATAAAGTGGTTTCTTTTTGTATCCAAAAATGGAAAAATACCTATTAACCATTAAACGGCAAAAACCGGGAGCCCGCTAAGTATGGTCCAAACAGATTCAAAATCACGTTTATCGAACCAATTTCCGGGATTCTCGGATCGCTTTAATTTATTTTTAGATAAAGCCAACTTCGCCTCCCTGGAATATGGACGCGCGCGCGCCCTGGCCGAACGCTTTGAAGGCAGTAAATCAGGGGCGAGAAAATGGATCAGGGAGGATACCCCACCGCGACACTTACGAGATATTGTCGAGTCAATTTGCGAAGATTTGCCTGGGAATTATGATCGAGAACGCCTACTAGCCTGGCTTTACCACGGCGATGCTGCGGAGAATCCCTTCGAGCCAGCCAAACGACGCGCAAAACAAGTGGCATCGCCCGCCCCCGAGATCGACCACACCCTATTGAGCGCTGTCTATATCAAAGTTCATGAACACGCGAAAGAACTCGGCATCAATTTACAGAAAATGAATGCCGAAACACTCGATATGATCTATCAACCACTAATTGCGCAAGTTCAAAGCACGGGTATCAATTCCATCAGCTCAATACTGATCAATAGCCTGTTAACCCTTGCTAGCAAGAATTAACGGCATAAAAAGCAGGCATTACCATTGGTCTGAAACCAGCTTCGGTTTCGGTTTGTTTTCTCTAATTTGATCGTTATAAGTAATCACTTTTAACGTCTCTGCCGTCTCTCTTTGTTCACGTATAACCTCTAGCTCGCACTTATAACGCGATAAAATAGCTATTTTTGGCCGAACCACTCCATAATTTGTATATTATTTACGCCAACAGCTCCGTCTCACATAATAATCAGGCCAAACGGTTTCGATTACTTTTAGTAACCATTATAGTGCGCCCATATTTGCAAATATCAATCATCAAAATAGAAATTTAAATGAAAAAATTACGCAAAAATTCCGAGGGAGTTTGTCTCATGTTGTCTAAAAAAATGCTGTCTAAAAAAATGTTGTTCACTCTAGGTCTAATGGCCTATTTACCAAATAGCTATGCCGATCTGCCTACAACCCAATGTACCGGTACATCAGTTAGCGAATTAATTAGCTCTTGTACTGTAACCGCAGACGCTCCCCATGCGAATGGGGACAACGGTGTTAAATTATTTATGGCCAATGGGTACAACCCAGCGGTAGAAGCCGATGTTTTACAATCACTCAATAAGTTGATGGTCTATGTTCGAGGTTATGGAGAATCACTTGAGAGTCTAGCAAATGTATCCGCATCATTAGCGCAATTCAACGCTCAGGGCATCAGCATATTAATGCTAGCGCCAGGTGCTGCGGGTCAAGACACTATTCAAGATAACGCCGCTGCACTCGAAAAAACCCTGGGCATGATTAACACCTATCGCGCCAATAGTAATCCCTCCGACATGGTCATGGTGGGTTACAGCCAAGGTGGATTAGTTGCACGCTATGCGCTGGCTGATCTCGAGAGAAATGGTATACCGCATCACACTAGCTTATATGTTTCTTACGACACCCCTCATTCCGGTATCTATATACCACAAGGCATGCAAAATATGCTGCCATTGATGAATGAATATGTAACTGACATAACAAACACCGCCAACAATGCAAGTACTGCAATGAGAGCATTGGGTTTAGATGCCAGCTTAAGAGCAGTGGCAGATGGCGTAAACACCACAGGCCAATACGTGCTACAAGCTGTTGACTCAATGACTACAGCCTATTTAGGCACTGGCGTTTACAAACAACTGTTGATAGATAACGTATACCCATCGTCAGCTACTGATCGTGCAGCGTTTATCGCGGATATGGATAGTGTTGGTTATCCTACACAGACACAAAATATTGCTGTGACCAACGGAAATACCCAAGCATTGCCGCAAACTCAAACATTGACAGCCAATAATTCTTATTTTTCCTTTTTCGGAAAAAGAGGGAGCACGAATACTTTTTCATTTCTCTATTATGATTTCTACCCTACTGCTGCAGGTACGACAAACCTCGGTGCTAATGCTGGCACCAGAGGCACCTGGTCCTATAAAGCAAGATGTTGGTTCTTTTTTACCTGTACTTATAACGTTAGTGCGTCAATCAATATACCCAAGAGCAAAACCTCGGGCGGCGGCGTGTTAGCATTGGACAGCGTTTCAGGTGGTCGTAAAAGCATGCTGGACTATTACTATGGTGCAGCGAGCTTCTTAGATTACGCAGGGATATTTAATCCTGCTACAAGTTCCGTTTATCCGTTGATATACACAGGCCAAAATTATGATCTGCCCTTCCCGCTCCGTCGCAGCAATGTAGATAGTTACTATTCATTCGTACCAACGGTTAGCGCATTAGGTTTGCCTATCACAACCCCAGACACAGAAGTCGCTAATATTGTCGCTGCCAATGCAACGCCTTTCGACCTAGTCATTTCTAATGGTGATGCACTACAGACTAATTTAAATCATGGGACTGTTGTGTTTACCGATGAATTGGTCACTAAAATTCTTGATGCACTTTAATTCACACGCACTTAATTAACAGACTCGACAGGGTGCGTCGCTTCGGCGCACCCCGATCAAGAATGGAGTAAAACGGACAGTCATGTTTTGAGGTTAGGGTATCAAGCAGCAAAAATAGCTATACCCTGCTTTCCGATGAGAAATTAAACCTAGAAATCAAAAAGGATAATCATGGCCAACTTAGCGAATACGATTAAGATCACACTAACCGCCGCTGCTTTATCACTTCAGGCATTCTCGGCGACAGCACTAACGGTGGTGGAGGGCTACGCACCCTTAGCGCTCACGGCAAATTCCAAACCTGCCGGCAGTAATTTCGATACTACCGCATCGCTCAACGGGATTGTTTCCTATCACAGTGATAGCCCAACCCCAAATTGCAGTAGCGGGCACTACGACAGCGAAGCCTGTATGGCAGGTTATGGTATTACACATATTGACGTAGGACCGAGTGACAAAGCCCTTAAGGTCACCGGCGCATTGGGTGCGCCAACTATTATGGGATACGGTAGGATAACCTGGCTTTTTCCCAGCAGCGGAGAAGTCACTAAAATCGCGATGGCTAATGGCTTAATCCCTGGCACCATAGCGGAAGCCTCTGGCACCACATCACCAGGTGTACTCCCGCTGGCAGCGCAATCCTTTTCTACTTCAGTAGATTTCAAAACGACGCCGGATGCAACTGGACAAGACTACAGACAATCCATCAGTCTTGGAACCGCGAGAGTTGAAATTCGAAATCCGCCTACCGGCGACGACACAATTACCTTTGTAACACCGATAAGTGTTGCAGGCAGCGCTATAACCGTTGCTCTACAAGAAGATGAGTTACCAGCCCTCACAAATGACTTCCCTGAAAATACCTGGCTAACTTATTCGGTCTCTTATGACGCAACCAACGGCTCTCTAACACACACCTTAGAATCCCGCGATGACGGAGGCATTTTATTAAATGAATCCTTAACCGTTAACAATGTATTTCCACATTTACTTGCACAACCCATGATTGCCGTCGTGGATGTCGTCGAATGGAGTGAAGGCGATGTCTATGGCAGCGCCATCACTTTGGATAATTATGTCAATAGCCAAAACCATTTGTATTACACCATCAACTTCAGTCCATTGAGCTACGATAAAGGCCAAGGTCTTGAGGACTACATTTCAACTGATGGCTATAACCTCTTTAGTTTCAATTTAATTGATAACGGCGCAGGCAACTACACACCAAGCTATATGTTTCCGATTTTCATGGACGGTTATGAACTGCCTGCGCAGGTGAACGGTGCAATCGGCAATAACCTCCACATCGGCTTAGTCAGCATACCGAATGGAGCAGGTGGATGGAATAAAATAACTGTTGTGCTCAATGCATCACGCGAAGTATTTGAGGCATACACCACTGCAAATGGCGCTATCCCTGACGCCTATTTTCCCGATGTTTATGTTGCAAATGGCAGTGGCAATGATTATCTCATTCCTAGCAACACGCCAGCTACACCAGGTCAAGTTTGTGCAACCACACCTCTATTTCTTCTATCGTTCAGCGGATTAATCGGTTTTATTCGTCGGCGATTGTTGAAAGGTTTGTGCAAAGTTAAGTAACAAAAATCAAAAATAAACAAGGAACTTAAAAAATGAAGTTTACAAAAACTCTAATGGCACTAGGGATGTTATCCCAGTTTACTGTTGCTAACGCGGCTCACGCTGAATGTAGCGTCGCAACCGATTTAAACAATGGGGCGATTTGTTCTATTACAGCGACCAGAGCAGGTTCGATAGGCGTTGGCCAGGTTAAATTTTTCCCCGCCTATGGTGGAACATTGACTAACGATGAAGACCAAGCTGTTTTAAATAAGCTATTGATCGTCGATCTTGGTTGGGGAATGGATGTTGCAACACCTCAGGATTATGGCTTTGGTAATTTGTTAAGCAACGGTGTCAGCGTATTGATGGTGTCAAGACAAGCTAGTACAGAAGATTCGGTTCAGGATCATGCGTATGTGTTAGAAGACGTGTTGCGATTTATCTCTGACTACCGTGATGATACTAAAAAAATGGTAGTGACCGGTTTTAGTCTAGGTGGCGTTGCTGCCCGCTATGCGTTAGCCGACATGGAAGAAATCGGTGAGCCACATAACGTATCTTTGTATGTCTCCTTTGATACGCCACACAGAGGAATTCATGTTCCACAAAGTGTTCAGCTAACTGCACCGGTGTTCAACGAATATGTCTCAGCTCTGCTAGCAGCAGCAACGAGTGCCAACGCCATACAGACACAATTAGGTATGCCTGCACTTTTACTGGATGTAGCTAACAAATTGGCCGTGGTAAAACAGACTACGATTGATGCAATGAATTATACTATCGACAGCAAAGTCATTGGCCAGTTGGCGATTGATAATATAATGAGACCCGCTGACCATGAAGAGTTTATGACTGATCTCCATGCCAATGGTTTGCCAGGTAGCAACGGTTACCCGATTAATTTGCGCAAAATTGCGGTCAGTGCTGGCAGCTATGCAGTACCCCAAACTTTGCCGTTACATGATCTTGCCGCCAACCCTAATAATCCCAATGGAGCCAACAACGCATATTACTCTTTTAACGGAGAGAAGGGTTCAACTAATGTCTATGCTTTTCTAAAGTTTAATGCTTTTCCTACAGCCGCAAGTAATTTGGCGATTGACGCGAATGCCGGGGCTATCGGAACATTCACAACAACCTACAGATGCTTTTTCTTTTTTACATGTAAACTTAATAATACCACCACCATCGCAATCCCCAAAAGTAGATACAGTGAATTGGAAGCTTCAGCCTTTGATCGCGTTCCAGGTAGTTATTATGACTGGGGTCAGTATGTAGATGCTTTTAGCCGTGATCCAAGAATTGCGGCCACTTTTACGAAAAGTCTTAAATACACCAATAAAAGTGTACCAGGTACTGAAATCAAGCTCACCCTAGTCCCAACATTTAGTGCATTTGATGTTGACCCTAATGTGGATGGCACAGTGAATATAGCAGGTGGCATAGCGGAAGATGTTATTGGTTCACCTTTTGAGAAGACTATCTACATTAATTATGCCGGCACCTCTAACAGATCTCACGCCCATGCCTTCTATCTGGAAGATCATGTGGTGGATGAGATTAATACTGGATTTACCAATTAGAAGACTTATTGAAGAATAAGTACATTAGAAGAAAAAATGCCTCGATATCGAGGCATTTTTTTGGAATGGAGAATGGTATAGTATTTGAAACACATATGTCGCAAGCGCAGGGATCTCAAGGCATCCAAGCCCACAGCTGCACTCTAAAAAATCGAATGATCGGATCAAGAAATACCAACGCAAACGGTTCCTTCTCCACCGGAATACGCGCATAACCCGACATATCCACCCGCAAGCGGCCATCGGTATTGGCTATCTCAACTAAAATCGGCACCACATATTCCTGCGGTGCGTTGAGGTTGCGCGTCATGCCCTCCTCCTGTTCTGCCGTGGCGCGCATGCGCACATCTTCGGTTTTATCCACCACAACTGAAGCTATATTGACGACGACTCCTTCCAACAATTCATCTGGAAAGGCCCAGGCTTTGGCATAAACTTTAGCGCCAATTTTCACGTCATTGATATGCTCTTCAGGTATCGAGACTCGCATGTAAACTTTGGATGTGTCTGATACCTGTGCCACCACGTCACCGACATTGACCAACTGTCCCAGCTTATCATCGAAATAAAGCGATGATATGTGGCCGTCAATCGGGCTAGAGATCGTAGTTAGCTTAAGGTCTTCGGCAAGATGGCGGACGTTTTCACGTTGGCGAAACAGCTCTGCTTCCTGGACGAGAATTTCTTCGGGGCTCGCGCCGACTTTAATCAAAGTCAGTCTGCGTTTAATCAGTTCAAGATTTTCCCGATCAATATCCATTTTTTCTTTTGCATCATCAAATTCAGTGCCGCGGGTATGACCCAACTCTTTTAATTTTTTGGTGCGATTAAAAGACTCCAGGCTGTGATCATAGGTGGTCTGTGCCAAGGTGACTTCCTGCTGCGCCGTGGCAATCTGTTCTCGCTTAGGTCCCGCGCGCAGATCCTTGAGCCTGTTCTCTTCACGCATCATGGCAGCGACCGCCAAATCATACTCTTTCTGGATATAGTGCGTGGCCAGATGTATCAACGGTTGGCCCTTGGTGACCTGTTCGCCTTCATGCACGGCGATGGATTCAATTTGTGATGTCACCTCGGCACGCACTTCGCGCTGATGCAAAGGGCGAATGCGAAAATCGCCACTGATCTCTTTTTGATAGGGTATCATTCCCACCATAATCAACGCAGCCAGAACGCCAAGCCTTATCGCCCAACCCGTTAGATGCCCTCGTTTGGGAATCGCCATTGCCATTACCACACTCCTGAAAAATTTTCCAAATCTTAATATCAACAATAACACAAAGAGTAAAGCACCGGTCGCTTGCAACCAATGCGTCAACAAATAGCCGAGTAAACCAAAAATCACCAGGTTGATGGTCAGTTCATAAAGATCTGCCGCGAGTCCATAGGTGCGCAAAAATCGCAGTTTATCTCTCGCCAACGGTTCAGGCAGTCCCTGCCAACTTAACCAGGCGCGACTCACGCGCGTGGCGCGGGCATGTAAATTTTGCAGCTCAAGCCAAGTGGACAAAAGCAGACTGCCGTCCGACTTGCCTAGCGGATTCGCATTTAACAAAAAACTCATCGCTGCAGCGACCGCAACACTGAGAAAAAATTCTTTCGCGGGTGACGATACCGGACTCAATTGCCACAGCAGCAGACTTAAACTCCATAGCGCCAATTCAAACTTGATGCCACTGCTGACAATGCGCAGTCGGACTGCTTTGTGTTGAGGTTTGGACAACACACTGAGATCCACCGCGATATACGGAATAAAATACAAATACCAGGCATAGCGGACTTTATTCACGGCTATACCATGGTAGTGACAAACGACACCCTTGTGCAGTTCACGCAGCATAGGGACCACCAGCAGGATTAAGGAAACTTTCAACACTGTCTGCCAACTGGGGCCACTGCGTAAACCGATGCCAGCGATGGTGTCGAAAAGATTATTGACCTGGTGAAAAATCTCTTTCCAGTGCGAGATAAAAATGCCACCGGCAAGCATAAAAATTAGAACAAAAAGGCCGCGCGCCAGAGGATTCTGTGTCCAGCCAAAAAAGAATGTGAGTCGTTCGAAAAACTTAAGTGTGTCAACTGTCGGGCGCTGTCCTACGTGGTGTTGTGTTTGACTAGGAACAGCATGCCCAGCCAATAAACCAAGCGCCCCCAGCTGTCGCAAAAATGCCTTAAATTGTTTATCGGCCAGCGATCGCGAAAACTGTTGGGCAAATTGGGCAGTGATCGTGGCTTGCGAAGTCTGGCCATCAAGTCGAGTACAGATAAAATGATCTTCCGCTTTTAATTTAAAGACCCGGCCCGAGAGTGGATCGCGCAGCAGATAACTCGGTGTTTCGCCCAAGCTTGATTCGCGCATAATCTCGAGATCATCTCGCAGGCGAGGTTCGGTGAATGTTAATGCCGAGGGCATTACTGATGAAGGTTTTGCTGCTCTTGGCGCTGACGATTCAAGTTTCGCAACAGGAAACTTGTCGAGGACAGGTGCAGCAAGTTCCGTCGCAAGCTCTTCCATTTCAGGTCAGACCTAGCGCGTCTTCTGCGAACATCAGATGGCTAATCTGCTGACGTTCAGTTTCACCGAGTGCTTGCTGGAACAACTCATCAAAAATTTCTAAACGCGGCTCAGTAATACTCGCTTCAAGAATTGCAAGCTCCTGCACCACATCATCTCGCTCCGGCGCTAGGTCGAGACAGCGTCGATACTCCGTGGCCGCTTGCGGCAGCTTACCGAGTGCCTGGTAAATTTTGCCTAAATAAAAATGCGCATCCACCGCCTGCGGATCGATGGATACAGAAATTCGAAACTGCCGAATGGCAAGGATATATTGCTTCATCTGCAGCAACACAACACCCGCTTTAATATGGCCTTCCAACAGATGAGGTGCCAACTCCAGCGCGCGATAGTATTCTGCCAGCGCAGCGGAATTGTTTTGCTGCTGTAATAAAATATCACCCAACAAAATATAGGCCGTGGGCGAACGTCTAAAACGCAGTGCACTGGCCAAAGCACTCGCCGCCTGTTGCGTTTTTCCCATGTCTAATAACGTTTGCGCTAAGCGATAGAATGAGGTGTATTGATCGCCATTAATTTTGGTGGCTTTACGGAAGGCTTTTAGCGCTTTGGCATGATCGCCATGTGCGCGGTGCAAATCACCCATCATATGCAAGATCAGCGCATTATCCGGTTCTTTAGCGAACGCCTGTTTATAGAGTTTAAGCGCTGCCGGGGTATTGCCGCGACGACTCTCCAACCTGCCCATTAACAATTTTGCTTCAACCATAGCAGGCATGCAGCGCAACGCTTGATGGCAGGCAGCTAAGGCCAGTTCATCTGCTGTGGTTTCGGTATGGATCAACGCAATAAAATAATGCGTAGCCGCCGACTGCGGATTTATCTCTAACGCTGCATTGCACTCCGCTAACGCATTCACATAATCGCGCTGCCGAAATAGACCGCGCGCCCAGAGAAGCTTGGATTCCTCCTCGCGTCCCATATCTTGTATTTGCGGAATATATTCCAACGAGTCACTAAAGAGCCTTTCCAAATCCAGATCCACTTAAAATTGTAGGATGGGTGAAACGAAGTGTAACCCATCATTTAGCTAATTGAATTTGATGGGTTACACTTCGTTCCACCCATCCTACAAATTTGCTGAGGAACAGCTACTTAGACATCATATGCTGTCCCGATCTCTTCTTCGCGCAACAAGGGAATATCTTTGCTATGACGCTTTAATAACTGCGTGCCAATCAACAGATTGTGCTCACCTAAATAGGGGCCGCGCGTAACCTCTGGGCGCATCCCCTTCAGCCTAAAGGGAACACCCATAAATTTTTGTGGCGATTGATTCTCGCCGTCTAGCAAATTTGCAGCCTCGGCAAAAAAATAGTCCCTCGCCGCCAAATGTGCGTCGGCACACAAGTCCGCGACATTTTGCACGACTGCCGCTGGAATGCCCCGCTGTTGTAATTCCGCCATCAAATCCCGAGCATTCTGCTGTTCGGTCCAAGCGGAAATCAATTTATCGAGCTGTTTTTGATTGGCGAGTCGATCGGCATTGGTGCGAAAACGTTTGCTCTTGTGCAATTTTGGGCTGTCCACGACTTGAAGAAAAGACTGCCATTCAGCTTCATTGCGCACCGACAAGGTGATCCACTGATCGATTTTATCGTTGTCAGCAGTTGTGCTACAACGACAGGGATAACAACCCTGCGGCGCGAAAAAAGCACTGCGATTGCCGGTGGGTTTGCTGTGATTGCCCAACATGCTCTGCTCTAATAATTTCTCGCCGATCAACGCATGTGTCGGCATCTCCATTTGCGAGAGATCAATATACTGCCCCTCGCCAGTCTGCCGTCGGTGGTGTAATGCCGTGAGAATGGCGGCAGCAGCACCGATGCCATTCAATACATCCATTTCGCGGATGCGCTGTGGTCGCTCATCGGGACCATAGGCCGTCAAACTTTGAATGCCACCGACGCCTTCCATCACCGCACCGTAAGCACAGTAATCGGCATAAGGTCCGGTATCACCAAAGGCTGTCATGGATAACATAATGATATTCGGTGCCAGGCGCACCAAGTCTTCGTAATCAAAACCCAGATTGGTCATCACTCCAGGTCGTGAATTTGAAACAACGATATCGGCATGGGTGATCAGTTCTCGCAGCATTCGTTTATCGGCTGATTCGTCCAGGTCCAAGGCCAGCGAATATTTATTGCGGTTGACCTGATACCATGAGGTCTGTTGGTCGTAAGCTTTATCTTCGGTGCGACCACCGCGAAAAAAACAGAGGCGTTTGGGGTATTCGATGCGAATCACTTCGGCACCGTAGTCGGCCAATAAGCGTGTGCAGTGTGGGCCGGCCCAGCTATGGGTCAGATCAATAACTCTGATACCACTCAATGGTTCACTCTTACCATCAATCGCGTTCGACAAAATAGCCGATTCCATTCAGCAAATCTCCAGCTTAAGGTTTTTTACTCTGCGCGTTTCAGCCAGAGAAAAACCTTGGGACTTTTTTTCCGTTGCAGACGCTCGCTCATTTATCAATGCAGTTAACAAACCGTTGTGTTCGCCCAACAAAGGCGCTCTGGTGGTTTGCCAGGGTGTTTCATACATTCTAAACGGCGCATCACAATATTGATGGGTTCCTACCACCGGATGTTCCAGCTCGACAAAAAAGTCCCGCGCATGATGTTGTGGTGATTCAAGCACCTCATCCAACTCCGCGACGTAACCAAAACTGAGTCCAGCGTTTTGACCTTCGGCAAAAATATCGACTTTATTTTTGTTATTCAACCAAGGTTGAATTAAGGCATCGATAGTCGGCCGCTGTTTGATGCGATCGCGCACGTGATGAAATTTTTTCTCTGTCAATTCCGGTTGCGCAAAAATCTTGGCACCGTGGGGCCAATGCCTGAAGGGCGCGCTGATAATCGTCACTTCGCCATCCTTACAGGTATAATTTCCCCAAGGGGCAAAAGCATGGGGACCACGGCTTGCTACGGTGCCATTGAATAGATATGCGTTCACCCGATTTTCTATCTGCTCCACGCTGCTTTCCATGATGGAAATATCGATGTACTGGCCTGCTCCCTGAAATGTGCCTTGCGTGATCGCCGCCATAATTGCCAAATACGCATGCAGTCCCGCCGTGTATTGATTGATGGCAGGACCAGCCGACAGCGGCTCTCGATTGGGTGAACCGGTGTTATCCATCAAGCCGCTGATGGCGTTGAGTTGAATCTCTTCCGCTTTATAATCGCGGTAAGGCCCGCTCTGGCCAAAATTGGAAATAGCGACCATCACCAAGTGCGGATTGATTTGGCTAAGCTGTTCGTAGCCAAGCCCTAAACGCGCCATCACGCCGGGGGCAAAATTCTCCACCACAATATCCGCCTGTTTGATCAGGGCGATAACCTGCGCATGATCATGTGGGTTTTTTAAATCCAGGGTGAGGCTTTTTTTGCCGGTGTTGAGCCAGAGAAATGGAATGCTGCGTTCAGTGTGGCTGTTATTCTCCGTTGCTTTTTCCACGCCATAAAACGGCGCTTGCTGTCGCAATGGATCGCCGGTTTCGGGTCGTTCAATTTTAATAACCTCCGCACCGAAACCCGCCAATAATTTGGTGCAATAGGGTCCCGCGTAATGATGGGTGAAATCAATTACCCGCAGATCCTTTAGTGCTGTTGCCATAATTTTTTTACCATAATCCTTTTACTTAATTGCTTTGTAACCATTCCGCACAATCCTAGACATTCGCATTCCCACGCGGGAGAGGGTGTCGTAAAAGTCTAACGGTGGGCGGTGCCCACCCTACATTTAGAGGCAAATATTGCGAATTAGCACTACTTGTAGGGTGGGCA
>OBEQ010197832.1_pt1 | contig 21945 bp, 25 predicted proteins | sample 1670901 | NCBI WGS metagenome assembly OBEQ01 (sample SAMEA104232315, study PRJEB22302) | groundwater metagenome | biome: forest; feature: aquifer; material: groundwater | place: USA | collected 2011-08-07 | depth 5.4 m
CCAGCTGTTCCAGAAGCGTGATCCCCGATTTCCAAAAGCCGCTGTCGTGGAGTTTAAGACCCGCGATGGCGGCTATTTCTTGGGGTGTTTTTGAACCGCCGAGAGAGAGCATTTTGAGATATTGCGGAACAAATGATTTTTTATCTTCTTTGTATTTTTGGTAAAGCGACAGCACAAAAAGCTGGGCGAACGAATAGGCGTAGCAGTAAAACGGCGAATGGATAAGATGCGGGATATATTTCCAGCCGTGCCGGTAGTTTTCGGTGAGTTCAATACTGTCGCCGTAAAGTTCCCGGTTGGCTTTCATCCAGAAATCATTCAAATCTTCCGCCGGCAGCTCGCCTTTTTTTAAACCCGTTTCATGAGCCACGAGCTCGAAATCAGTGAGAACAATCTGCCGGTAAACGGTAGAAAAGTTGTCATCGATTTTTCCGCAAAGGAGCGCTAGGCGTTTCTTGGGGTTTTTTTCATCTTTAAGTATTTTGTCAAAAATAAGCATCTCGCCGAATACGGAGGCGGTTTCGGCCATCGTGAGCGGCGCGTCCGATTCCAGAATCCCCACTTTTTTAGCGGCAAGCGTTTGGTGAAGCCCATGCCCGAGCTCATGCGCAACCGTCATGACGTCTCTTAAGCTGCCTGTGTAATTCACCAAAATGTAAGGGTGGAGGTCGGGAGTGGTCTGACAGCAGAAGCCGCCCCCCTGTTTTCCCTCCCTAATTTCGGCGTCGATCCAGCGTTTCGTGAAGAACGGCTCGGCTATTTTCCCGGCTTCTTCCGAAAAAGCGAAATAACCCTCTAAAACAATGCGTTTGCATTCCTCGAAATCCACTTGGCTCTTGTCGGCATCCACCGGCGCATAGCGGTCATAATCATAAAGCTTGTCCAGCCCGAGAAGTTTTCTTTTTAAATGATAATAACGCCGGGCCACCGCATAGGATTGTTTGACATTGTCGATAAGATTTTTGGCACTGTCAAAATCGATTTCGTTGGATAAGTTCATTGCATCCATCGGGTGTTTGTATTTTCTTATCTTGAGATTGGCGCGGTGGTCCGCGAGGACCATGTTGTAGATATAGGTGAGGACATGGGTGTTGGATTTTAACCCTTCCGCCAGGCCTTCGGAGGCTTTTTGGCGGAGAGTGCGGTCGGTGGAGTGAAGGTAAGACAATATTTCGCCCTCTGTTTTTTTAATTCGCTGTCCGCCGGTCTCGATATAAAAGGGAACGCTGTTCATGACCTCATCAAAAAGCCGGCTAAAGGCGCTTCCGCTCGTATTTGATTTGATCGCCATTATTTTTTCTTCGCCTTCATTCAGCGTGTGTTTGGCCCAGTACCTCATTTTTTCCAGGAAATGTTTTTCCGGTTTGAGCCGATCATCTTTCAGGATTTCGGATGCTTTATCTTCGGCGAGTTTGTTCCATTCGACCTCGAAAAAAATGAGATGAGACTGGACCTCGGTGAGCTCGACTTGAATTTTTTGCATGAAGGCACCCGCTTTTGGGTCATTGGTTTTTTCGGCAAACTGAAGATGCGCGAACGCGCCCAATTTTTGAGTGAGAAGCGCGATTGCTTTCAGATCTTTTAAAAGCGCCTGCAAACCGCCGACGCTTTCAGGCCCAAGATTTTGGATGGAGGGTTTGTATTTTTGTTCGAAGTTTCTAGCTTTTGATAAAGCCAGTTTCAAATCCGCGTCTATTTTGGGGTCATGGATTGAAGCGTAAAGATCTGAAAGGTCCCATCGGATCCCTTTGGCGAAGTTGTCGGACATTTTATCTCCCGGCTCATGAAAGAATCGAAGGATTATACCATACTATGCGGCTATCTTTTTATCCGGCAGGAATTTCTTTATGAACGGATGGATTTCTCTGGCGGCCAGCGCTTGCCCGTCTTCATTGAAGTGCATGTCACCATGAGGACGATAAAGTGGTTTATTGCTTTGGCGGTAATGCTCCTCAAAAGCCGGCAGGAGATCCAGGCAAGGGATTCCGCGTTTTCGGCAAAACTCCCCGATCCGGCGGTCGGGGTATTTTAGGTCAAATTTCGACGGATTGATGGAATAAAATTTCACAAATAGCTGCCATTCTTTCTCGGAACTTTGAAGCCGTGTGGGGAAAAGCACTATCGCGAGCCCGCTTCCCCGATGTTTTGCAGCCGAGGCAAACCCATCCAGTACTTCTTCGAAATTAACATATTGCTTTTCGATTTCCGCGGGAACGGGCCGGTAGGCCAGGCCCAGAGAAGTGGTCATGCTTTGCATCTGGACGTGGCGCCGGGTATCAAAAGGAGGATCCGTATACCAATACGAGGCGGGAACAAGATAACCGGCCCATAAAGGGAAAATATTATGCACCCATTCCCTCACACGGCATTGGGTTCTGTTTAAGAGAGATATCTTTTGTTCCGGCACATAGGCTTCTTCAGGGAACCAGCTTTCTTTTTCCGTGTGCTGTCCGTCAGATTTTTTAAGTGTCAGTACGCGGTTTCCGTTGGCATCCGTTTCTGGCCATAAAGATGAGCGGTAGCCATGCCGGGTCAGGTCATTGCCGATAGTGACGCCCAACAGAATCAGCTGCGGGTGATAGCGGAAACCAAATTCCTGGTAATAATACCAAGCGTCTGCGGGATCGCTATGACTGGAAATCATGACTTCATAAGCATTAATTCCGTCCACTTTTTCGTTTTTGTTCAGAGCTTGTTCAAGCAGGTAACCGATGGTCCGAGTTTGATCCGTACGCATGCCGTCCACATACGAATCTCCCAGAAAAAGGATTCTAAACGTATGAGCAGGGACAGCGTATTCAAACTCCCGATCATTACGAAATCCTTTGGAGTTTGTTATGATCCGGACCGGATGATCGAGCCTTTCGCCTTTCATCCAACCGTTTTGATTGGGCAGTAAGTGGCCCCCTTCACGCCGCCGGTCAAAACGATAAACGGCGTCGTAATCAGGGACAGACCTTGAAAAAATCAGTTGGTGCTGCAACCGCAGGATCAGGAAAAATATGTTTTCTACGACTGCGATGGCCAGGGCGAGGTAGATGAGATAAGCAATGACCGTTGTTTTTTTGCTACGGGGATACATGAAATGATTTTTGGATGATTTTCATTTCAAATTATACCATAGCACGGCGGTCTTTTGACGCTTATCAATTTTAGAGCATTGTGGTATAAAGAAGTTTAAACTTTCGGGAGAGATGGCAGAGTGGTCGATTGCGCGCGCCTCGAAAGCGTGTAACCCGCAAGGGTTCGGAGGTTCGAATCCTCCTCTCTCCGCCAGTTTTTTATAGGGTGTGTTCTTAACAGTTTCCTGCCTAAATTATGACGGTTAGCACAAGCGAGAAGAGCGTCTTACCCAATTTTTTTACCCGTTTTATACCTCTGACAGCCGGTTTATTTATTGCTTTGAGCATCGGAGAAATTCTTGTCCGCTTAACCGGTGCGGCTCCGGAAGTAGTTTATATTGAAAAATGGCGCATGAGGCTTTCAGCCAATCCAAAGATCGGTTATGAGCCGATTCCACATCTAGATGCGACGGGCCAATCTTTTCAGTATTATGGTTACCAGGGTGTCAGCAACAGCCTGGGTTTTCGGGACCGTGAACATCCGGTAGAGAAAGTGTCTGACTCGAAACGGATCATTGTTTTGGGTGACAGCATCGCGGCCGGGCTTTGGGTCAAAAATGACGAAGACGTTTTTCCGGCGGTTTTGGAAAAAGAGCTTTTGAAAAAGGGCCTTCCGGCGGAAGTAATGAATTTCGGGGTGCTTGGCTACAACACCCAGCAGGAAGTTGAGACCCTTAAAGAAAAAGGGCTTCGTTACAAACCGGATCTGGTGGTGCTGGCTTATTGTTTGAATGACCGCTCGAGGGACGATGGGAATATTTACGGACTTCTTCTTCACGAGGCCAAAACGGGAAATAAAATTGATCGCTCAAAGACACCTCCTTGGGCTGTCAGAAGTGCTCTGGTTAGGTTTATTTGGTATCGTGTGTTTCCGAGCTTTACTGTGAGGCACACCCATAGTGAGTCTAGCGATGCGGGCACATTGGCCAAAGACACTGTGGGGGAATATTTTGGTCTGTTGGCCGAGTTGTCGAGGAAAAACCGTTTTAAAGTAGTGGTCGCGGTGTTCCCTGAATTTAAAAGCATTGAAAAAAGGGAAAGCGCGTACCCTTTTTTAGACATGCACGAATCCATAAAGAAGCTTTGTGTTGAACGGGGATTTTTCTGTCTGGATCTTTTGCCGGTGTTCCGTGCATGTAAAAAAGCGCATCCCTCTGAACTGGTCGCGTTTGACCGTTTTCACCCAAGGCCTGTCGGCCATCACTGCGCGGGCGAAGCGCTCGCGGAATTTATTTCGGACAAATTGGCATCTGCATGAAAAAGGCCGCGGTTGCTTTCCAAGCGCTCGCTTTTTCTTTTGTTTTTGTTCTCGTAAGGGGCTACGAGTTTGGCGTGAGAACCCAGCTTTCGTTCCTGCCGGTGATTGAAAACAAGATGGGGGTGATCGGGCTGGGAAATGATTTCAATCTTTTGACACACCGATTTTATCATATCAATTTCAGCATTGTTAGCGCTTTTTTTTCTAACTTCCTCGGTTTGCCGCTTTTTTTCTTTCTCGGTTACCTCTTTACGGCAGTCCTATTCTATCTGGGCATTGACAAAATGATCCGAGTCCTTTTTGGCGATCGAAAAATAAGCGTTCTTTTGCTCCTTCTGCTTCTTTTATGGGGCAGTCAGGGCCTTGAGCGCAATCATTTCTGGTATTCAGGCACATTTGAACCTTATTTCTTGAGTTACGCGCTCGCGATTTTTTCGGTCGGATTTTTTCTGGAGGACAAACCTCTTTTCTCGGCGGTTTTTGCCGCGCTCTGTTTTGCGGTTCATTTTCAAATGGGATTGATTCTGGCGGCTGTGCTTCTTGTGACACAGTTGGTTTGCGTTCAGAAAGGGGAATTCCGAAGTTTTTTAAAGACGCTCTTTCTTTATACGGTCTTATTTGCGCCTGTTTTTTTGGAGCATGCTCCGGTTTTGTTCAAGGCCGCGAAAGGAAGTGCAGACTTCATGATTGCGTATGAGAAATTCCGCATGCCGCACCATTTTTTGTTCGATCCTTGTAGATTTTTTATTTTTCTAGGGATTATTTCTGTTGGGATTTTCAGTTTTGTCTTTATTCAAAGAGGCCGCTTTCTTCGGGAAGAGATTTTGGAAAAACATAAGAAAGCCCTGGTTCTCAATCTTGTTATATTTTCGCTTTGCCTGCTTCAATACGCGGATTTTTATTTTTTTAAGACGGGTTTTTTAACTGAGATCCAATTCTTGAGGGTGTCTACTTTCATACATTTTTTCGGAATGGTTTATCTCTCGCTTCTTTTTCTGGTTCTCGCGCGAAGCCGAATATTTTCCTTGAATCTTCTTGTGGTTTTTCTGTGCTACGGTCTTGGCCCGTGGATTTTTTCAACGGGGTTTGGATATCAAAAATATATTTTTGTAATTCTCGCGCCGCTTCTTGTCTTTGTGCTGGGTGTCCTGAAACGGATGGAACAAGGACGGTTTAAAAAGGATGTCTGCATTTTGTTTATACCGCTTTTGATTTGCCTCGGGTTTCAAATTTATCTCGGGTTTTCCTTGAAAAAATCCCATTTTGTTTATGATGCGAGGCGGAACGTGAATGATCCATGGACGCGTCTGTGCCGATGGGTGAAAACCAACACCGAAAAAGAGGCCCTTTTTATAACACCCCCTTACCAGGAGGGTTTTATTTTTTACGCGCATCGGCCAATGATTGCCGAGTTTGGGGTCAATCCGCACTTGCCGGAGGAAATTGTCGAATGGAAAAATCGTTTGAGGGATTTAGCCGGCGGCGATCCGCTTGAGAATTGCAGCGGCTTTGACTGCAGTGAAAATCTGGAGAAAGATTTCAACCGTCTTAGCGCGGACCAGGTTAAGGCACTGTCTCGTAAATATAAGGCCTCTTATTTTGTAACAGAAAGTAAAACTAGTTTTCCATTTGTTTTAGTTTACGGGAACAAGAGTTTTTTTCTCTATGATGTGCGACGGGTGACGTCTGCGGGGCCCGTTGTCATGTCATCAAGCTGATGTTTTGATGGAGTCTGCCTGCTCCATGGCCTGGAGTTCTTGCGCCAAAGCGGTGCGTAGCGACAGCGTGATTGAGGGGTCTTTTGGGATGTCGAGTGCCTGGCCTTTTTGGATCATAAGATTTAAACCCGTCGCCTTTGTAAATATTTCTACAGTGCCTTCTCTCACCGCAAAAGTCGTGACGGGATTGTTTGACTGCCCGAGGTCCACTCGTCCCCAGAACTGCGTGCCGCGCACGGCCGCGATCGCGGTCGGCGTTTCGACCTTAAAGGCGGTCCCTTCCGGAAGTTTTTTAAGATTTAGAACGGCATTGCCGTTATTGATTTTTATCTGCATATTTTTTGGATCAGATTCGGCGATCGTGCCTTCACTGGAAGCCAAAAGCCGGCAGCCGGCCAAGCCGCTCATGGAAACATCCACCGTGCAGTTCTCGTTTGTCTTTAGAATGTCGTTTTTCTGGCAGGCCATTCCCATAGAAACCGGAAGGGTTTGGCCGTTCCGGACGAGGGTGGGGCTGCCCTGCATGTTGGACACGAGAATTTGAGTATTTTCAGTCCCGGCCGGAGAGGTGCCCGCCGCGAGAAAAAGGGAAAGCAAAATAAAAAAATAAAAGGCTGATTTTTTCATGAATGTCTCTCCTTTTGAATGGGAAACCTTAATTTCCGTATTATACCACAGTTATTTATTATTTCTTTCAAGGTGACAGGGGTGGCCGGCGGTCTTATAATATATAATAAGACAACAAAATTTAAAGGAGGATTTTTGCTATGAGACACAAACCGGTGCTTGCTGCCATGCCATGGTTCGTTTTAATTTCTTCGGTGTTCTGCCTCTCATCCGCTTACGCGGATTTGATGGAACAGCTCCTGACTCCGTCTGATCGGATCAGACTCAATGAGATCAAGGTCGAAAAGAATCCGTCGCTTAGAGGCCGTTGGGATTGGAAACACCGCGAGCCTGCGTCGTCGGAGGCCGCTATCCGGGACAATCTCGCGCAGGACATTCTTAAAAATTTCCGCAAAGACCCGGTTTTGTCCGAAATCCCGGCGTTTTTGAAAGTCCGCACTAAAAGAGGCCAGGTGGTGCTCGATGGCGCTGTGAGGAATGAAAATGAAAAACAGCTTGTTGAAGATGGGGTCCGCCGCATGGCCGGCGTGAAAAACGTCGAAAATCATCTCAAAGTCAAAAATTCCGGATCAGAATTTTTAAGTGACTAAAAACTTATGCCCAGAACCGCACTCGGCGTTACGCGCTGCCTTTTTCTCTTAGCCTGCGCGTTCTTCTTCTGCGGGATGAGCCTAATGCCGAATTCGGAGGAGCTTAAGACTTTGAAGGATCAGGGTGGCGAAGAGGCCGCCAAAGAAAAGCTAATGGCGGAACAGGATAAGAGTTTCGAAGCACTTAAAGCGGCCATTGTGAAGCATGACTTAAAAGCAGCCACGCGGTCGAGGGAAATCTCAAGAGAGTTCGGCAAACCCGTTGCCGTTGGCCGCGAGGGAAAAATCGAAAGATGGCTTTACAAAGCGCGCGGCCATAAGAAATGGCTCGATGTCCCCCGCATCTGGCTTTTGTTCGATGAAAAAAGCCGGCTCTCGGCTTGGGAATGCGCGCATACGGACTGTAGTTAAAATGATGGTTCCAAAAAAGGTCATTGCATTTGTTTTTCTGCTTTTTTCTGGCCTGGCGTTTCTCTTGGTCAGGGAAAATGAAGGCAAAACGGCTGTTGAGACCAAGCTGAACAATATTCAGTACAAGGCGGATTCGCTGAATATCGAAAAAGAGAGTGTGATTGCGGACCTTCAGATGCAGGTGAGCGGTCTTGAAGCCAAACTCAAAGAGGCCGAGGAAAAATACGGCGCTTTCGTTGCCGAAAAAAACTCAGAAACGGATAAAATGAAGGCCGAGGCCCGGGAAACGGAAGCAAAGCACGAGGAAACACTCAAGGCCAAAAACAGCGAGATCGGCGCTACGCAGTTGAAACTCAAGGAAGAATCCGAAAAATTCGGCGAGCGGCTCAAAGAAAAAAATTCAGAAATGAGCGGTCTTGCCTCACAGTTGAAAGACATCTCGGGCAAACTGGATGAAACTTTGCGAAAAAGAGACGCGCTTGAATCTCAGAACCTTGCCTGTGAGCAGAGGATCGCGAGTTTAGAAAATGACCTCCAGGTTTTAAGGCGGCATAATAAAAAACTTTTAGAGACGTTGGAGCAAAAGGAAAAACAGGGGGCGGTTCTTGACTAAAGTTTATGAAAGTTAATTTTTTAAAGGTTGTCAGTTCTTTTTTACTGGCTTTTTTTTTCGTTTCTTATCCGTGTCTTGCGGCCACTTCCGACCAGGAACGCGTGATTTTGGAAGCCAAGCACGTCTTGAACGATATCATGAATGTGCCCGACCAAAGCATTCCTCAGGAGCTTTTGGCCAAATGCAAAGCGATAGCGATTTACCCTTCGTTGATCAAAGGCGGATTTATCATCGCCGCGCGTTATGGGCGGGGCGTGGTGCTGAAGCGTGACAAAAAAACAGGCAAATGGGGGCCTTTGTCGTTTTCTACGATCACGGGTGTGAGCGGCGGGCTTCAGATCGGCATTCAAGCCACCGATCTTGTCCTGGTTATTTTAAATAACAAGGGCCTTGAAAGCCTTTTGACAAGTCAATTGACTCTTGGAGGCGACGTTTCGCTTTCGATTGGGCCGGTCGGACGCAACACTGAAATCGGGACGGATCTTTGGCTTCGTACGGGGATCGTCTCTTATTCCCGCAGCCGAGGAGTTTTTGCGGGTGCGGCTTTGAACGGCGCTCTGGTCATGCCGGACAACGATGCTAACAAAGCTTATTATGGAAGGCCGGTCACCGCGAAGGATATTTTCTTGGATAATAAAGTGCCGGCCAATCCCTTGTCCAAGGAGCTGACCGATGCGTTGGACGAATATTCTTCGCGCTGGGCCGTGCGGAAACACTCCATCCGGACAAATTAATGCGCCTTATGTCATCGCGAGCCCCGCATCAGCGGGGCGTGGCGATCTCAAACCGAGATTGCTTCGGCGGTCGCCGCGGCGACCTTCTCGCAATGACGTATATTGTCATGTTTTTATTGTGTTTCCCCGCTAGTGTAAATGCCGATAGTGTTCATCTCAAAAATAAGCAAACTCTGGAGGGAATTGTTGAAAAAGAAGACGCCAACCGCGTCGACGTGGATTTAGGCTACGGAACGATGACGTTTCAGCGAAGCGAAATTGAACGCATCGAGCGTTCCAACGCCGCGCAGACGCAAATAATCTGGCACCGATGGGGCGAAGAGAAAAAAGAGCGCAGAAAACGCGGGCCTGAAGAAGACAGGCAGAGAAAAGAGCGTGAAAAAGAACAGAGACGGTTGTTTGAAGAAGAAATGGCCCGAAGAAAAGCTAAAGACGAAAGCACGCCGCGCTCAATCGGCGTCATTGCCACAAGCGGCCAGATCGTCGTGAACACGGTTTTAAACGGAAAAGTCCGCGTGAATCTTATTCTGGATTCCGGAGCCGGTGTGGTTGTTTTATCGAAACGCGCAGCCGAAAAATTGGAAATAGATATTAGTAAACTCAAGAAAGGCATGACTCAGGTGGCGGACGGACGTAAAGTGGAGACCGCGTTTGTGACGCTCTCAAGCATTAAGGTGCAGGACAAGACGCTTCAAGATGAGAAGAGTTTAGATGAGCCTGGTGTTGAGATAAAAAATGTGGAGGCCTGCATCCTGACCGGCGACGCCGCCGAATTGAAGGAAGGCCCCGATAAAACGGTATTGCCGGACGGGCTTTTGGGAATGTCGTTCTTAAAAAATTTCAAATTGATCGCCGACTACGAAAATCATAAGATTTCTTTTGAGAGATTAAACAAAGCCGACGTATAATAACAGTCCAAATCACGGAAGGAAGCTGTATGAAAAAATTACTTATTGTTCTAACCATACTGATCACACTCGTGGCAGCGGGACTCGCAATTTTCATCGCGACTTTTGATGCCAACCGCTGCAAGCCGGAACTCACCAAACAGCTTGAGTCCGCTTTGGGCAGTCCTGTGAGAATCGGCGGCTTGTCTCTTGGGTGGGCGAGCGGGCTTTCTTTTCAGGTAAACCAGCTTGCCATTTACCGGGACAAGGCATCGATGGACAGACCCGCCGTTTACCTTGAGCGTGCCAGCGCCCATGTGCATCTTATGCCGCTTTTGAGTAAAAGAATCGAGATCGCTTCGATCGCCTTGAAAGGCGCGCGGTTCAATGTGATCAAGGAGGCCGGCGGTTCGATCCGGATAAACGGCATCAACCTGCCCGCCAAACCCGTCAAAAACGAAGCGGTTTCTTCGGCCGGTTCCACCGCCGTTGACATGACGACCTTCATGATAGGCGCTGTGAAGATAGAAGATGCCAATATCGGTTTTGTCGACAAATCTCCTTCAAACCCCATGAAAATCGCGGTCCGGCATCTTGATATCCTGCTGAAGAACGTTGCCTTGGGAAAACCGGTGGAATTTCAGGCGAAGCTCGCGGCTTTCGGCGAGGAACAAAATATCCGTTTTCAGGGCCGGGTCGAGATTTCTACTCTTACGGGGCCGTATGTGCTGGAAAATTTTAAGCTGGATTCCGACTTAAGTACCTTGAGTCTTGAGGAACTGAACGCCTCTGTTCCTTCGGCGAAGGCCGCTGGGCTTACCGGAAAACTCCTTGGCAATCTTTCGGGTGAGATAAAACACCTCAAGATGGATTCAAAAGGCCTCGCCGAGCTTGATTCGGATTTCAGCTTAAAAGACGGCCGGCTCACGACACAGTCTTTGAGAAGTGCTTTTGAAAATTTGAACCTTAATGCGGCGATCACGAAAAATAAGCTGAATCTTAAGAATTTCTCGGGCGATTTTGCCGAAGGCAAAGTGACCGCTTCGGGGGTGACAAAAAATTATTTAAGCCAAACACCGGAGACTTCGGTAAACCTCAAAGTGGACAAGATTGTCCTCCAGGATTTCCTGCCTCAAAATGCGGGCCGGCCGCAGCTTTACGGCAAATTTTCCGCGTGGTTTAACGGAAATACCAAAGGATTTTCCTGGCCCGTGATCTCAAATACTTTGACCGGCCAGGGGGAAATTGCGCTCGTCGACGGCCGCGTTGTGAACTCAAATGTTCTTAAGACTCTTTTTGACAAATTGGCGCAGATTCCCGGAGTTATCCAAGCGCTCAATGAGCAGTTACCGCCGCAGTACCGCGAGGCATTGTCCCAGCGTGACACCGTTATCGGCAATATCCAGTTTCCAGTGACGATTGTAAATGGCGTCATAGCGCTCCCCAACTTGAAAATAGGGACTGTCGGTTTTGAGATTTACGGCGCCGGTCAAGTGAGCCTTTCGGGGGCGGTGGATTGTCAGGCGACCCTCGTGCTGGACCAGACGCTTTCGGGAATCCTCGCTAGCCGCGTGCCGGCCATGCAGTACGTCATTGACCCAAATGGCCGTCTTCCTTTCCCGGTCCACATCGGCGGAAATGTCAACAATATCAAGATAGAGCCGGAAACGGACGCCATTTTTTCACGAATCATGGCTTCGCATGGACAGGAGCTGATAGGAAATGTGCTGGATAAGGCGCTTAAAAAGACCCAAGGTTCCGCCGCCGCGGCCGGTGACGGGAGTTCATCCGGAGGGTCCAGCGCGGATTCTTATCAAAAAATACTGGGGCGTTTTCTTCAATAATAAATAAAAACCGGGATTTGTCCGCAATTTCTCAAGACAGTCCCGTTAAAATCTGATATATTTGAGGCGTTTTGGCCTATTGGCCTAAAGGAGGAGGGTTTATGCAATCATTGTTCGGTTTAATTATTTTGGTTCTCGACATTCTCGCGATTGTTGAGATTGTCAAAAGTACCCTAACAACCGGTAAGAAAACGCTTTGGATTGTCCTCGTTGTTTTGTTGCCGGTCGTCGGGCTTATCCTTTATTTCCTTCTCGGCCGCAAGAAATCTTAAAATTTTTAAGGGAGATTTTTCTTAAGAAATGCCTCCTGCCATAGGTCAGTACGCGATATTGCCTCTCATCGGCTGGGCCTCCGGCGTGGATCTTTACCTCACGGTAGCGCTTGTGGGTATCGGCGGACGCGCCGGATGGCTCAGCCTTCCGCAGGGCCTTGACGGGCTCAAAAATCCGTTGGTGATCGGACTAGCGGTAATTCTTTACGCGATTGAGTTTGTCGCGGACAAAATTCCGTATGTGGATTCTTTATGGGATTCTTTTCACACATTCATTCGTCCCACGGCGGCCGGCCTGATGGGTTATATGGCCGGGACACAGAACGGGCCCGTCGTGCAGTCGGTTTTGGCGCTTCTGACCGGAACCATTGCGCTTGATCTTCACGCGGTCAAGGCTTCGAGCCGTCTTTTGATTAACACATCGCCGGAGCCTTTTTCGAATATCGCGGCCAGCATCACCGAAGACTCGGTGGTAGTTTTTATGTTTTGGTTTTTTGTGAAACACCCGTTTTTGTCACTGGCCCTCATTGCCTTGACGTTGGTTTTGACGTTTTTTATCTTGAGAGCACTCTGGCGTTTTGTCATGAAACTTTTCCGGCGGCCCGGTTCAGCGCCGGCTTAAAGGGAACCATGGACATCGCTGTTTTTAATTTCATCAATCACTGGCCCCACTTCATTTTCACAGACCGGTTTGTGCTGTGCCTTGCGATCTTGGGAAAATATATTCTTCACGTTACTTTATTCGTGTTTGCGGCTGCGTTTTTTTTTAAAAAAAAGTCCGTGTGGCAGCCGGCGCTTTTTCTTTCATTTGCTTTTGTGGTGATTAAAATCATCGTTCATGTTTTAAAGGACATGACCCATCGTCCGAGGCCTTTTCTGGTGCTGGAACACGTTTATCGTGTGGGACAGGCGTCCGAAGGCTCTTTTCCTTCAGGGCACGCAACGGCCTTCGCGCTTTTGGGGGCGTTTATGATTTTTTCTGTGGGAAAAATGAAACCGTTCTGGCTGCTTCTGATTATCGCCGCCGGGCTTGGGCGTATTTATCAAGGCGTCCACTATCCCAGCGATATTTTAGGCGGCTGGGCGATCGGGATTTTTACGGCATGGATTTTCAGTGCGTTTTACAAGAAATATTACCGGGATTCTGAAAAGGAGAGATAACGTTATGTTTTCATTATTTCACAAAGGCGGGCCGATCATGTGGCCGCTTTTCATCACTTCCGTGATTTCACTCGCGGTGGTGATCGACCGCGTCTTCTTCATTGTGTTGATAAAATTAAGACGCCGGCCCGAAGCGGTCGAAAACATCCTGGCGAATGTCGAAGCGGGCCGTGTCGATGAGGCAATCGAGGCGGGGAAGAAAAGCCAGGATTTTGTGGTGAACACTTTGATCTACGGCTTAAAGCACCGCGACCAGTTGCTTTCCGGCGCGCTTTTGAAGGCCGCCAACCTGCAGCTTAAACGTTTCAATCAAGGGCTTTCGGTGCTCGATACGGTAATCACGCTCGCTCCGCTTCTGGGACTTTTGAGCACCGTGACAGGCATGATCCACGCATTCGGCATTTTAGGGAACAAGGAACTCGACGCGCCGACGGTGATCACCGGCGGTATCGCGGAGGCGCTGATCGGCACTGCTTTTGGCCTTGGCATCGCGGTGGTTGCACTGATTCCTTTTAATTATCTGAATTCCCAGCTTGAAGAGGCCAGGCATGAGCTGGAGGACGCTTCGACGCATCTTGAACTTTTGCTCAAGCCCGCGAGATAAACATGATTCTTCCATCTCTCCGGTCGAAGAGAAAAGCGCGCATCGAGATCATCCCGCTCATCGACATTGTTTTCTTTCTTTTGGCCACTTTCGTGATGGTTTCCCTCTCAATGGTGAAAAACCAGGGCGTTCCGGTGAATCTTCCTTCGGCCTCGACCGGTTCGCGCCAGACCACGAACAATGAATACACGGCCATCACAATCACCCAAAACGGCGAAATTTATTTCAACAAGAAAAAAGTCAGCATGGCGGAACTTTCCGCGCGTCTGAAGGAACTCAAGTCAAAAGAAAAAGACCCCACGATTCTTTTGAACGGAGATGAAAAGGCCTTCTTGGGAAAGGCAATCAGCGTGCTCGATGAAGCCAGAAAACTCGGAATTAAGAAAGTCGCTTTTGAAACCCGGCAGCCATGATCCCTGATAGTTATCGCAGCGAATACATCGCGGAGCAAGTGAAACTGATTCAAAGCCGCATACGCACCTCATGCCTGGTATTGATGTCGCTTTGGGTGGCCACGATGGTGTTGGGTTTTATTTTACGCCCGCGAAACACCGATCCTATGCGGCCATGGGTGAGTGTGTATCTTCTGATCCTTTGTTATACGGTTTGGGTCTTAAGCCGTAAGGCCAAAACACTCCGTTGGGCAAAGGTTTTGTGTTATTCGCTGATGGTCAACGTGCTCGTTATGCTCAGTGTCATCCCCGCGGAGGCTTCCAGTTCTTTCAGCGATATCAATTTCATCCTGACGCTGTTCTTCTTTGTGCTCTTTTTGCCATGGGGGCTTTGGGATGTGGCGGTTCTGTGGTTTTTTCATTGTGTCGCATGGACTCTTTATTATTTTTCCCGAAACCTTTCCGGGTATTCACTGCCTCCGACGATTTTCGGGCACCACCCTTATGTCAACGGACAGATCTATATTTTTTTCGCGGCATTTATCTGTTTCGTGGCGCGCCGTAAAGACAACATACGCGACGTGCGGGCATTTTTACTTTTAAAAAACATAGAGGCAAAAAAAGATCAGATGGAAAGGGAACTTGAGCTCGCCTCGCGTGTCCACAACACGCTTATCCCCAAGTCACTTTTGACGCCCGATGTTGACATCGCCGTAAGCTACAGGCCTATGGAAAGCGTTGGCGGAGATTACGCGAAGTTTTACGTTTCAGACGACCCAGACGACCGGAAGCTGATCTTTTTGATCAGCGACGTGACGGGTCACGGGGTGGCGGCGGCCCTCATGGTCAACCGTCTTCATACCGAATTTGAGGCTCTTGCCAGAAAAGCCAAGTCACCGGGGGGGCTTCTGAAAGAGCTAAATATTTTTATTCTAAAGGATTTTGAAAATACCAACATGTACCTAAGCGCGGTTTGCGGCATGATTTCCTTTGATCCGCCCAAGTTTTTGTATTCCAATTACGGTCATCCGGCGCAGTATCTTTATTATCTGCGGGATCATCAGATATTCAATCTTGAATCGCACACAACGCTTTTGGGGATCGACCTTCCGGACGGCGGGAAGATTTACGAGGCCCAAGCGCCTTATTCGCACGGGGACAAACTCCTGCTTTTTACGGATGGCGTTTTGGAGATAGAAAATTCCGAAGGCGAGCAGTTTGGAGTGGAAAGGCTTCGGTCCTTTCTCAAAGAGAACGCAAAGCTTCCCTCTCAAGATCTGAATGAGCTTTTAATGAGACAGCTCTCCCTTTTTAGCTCCGGCCAATTTAAGGATGATGTTTTTATTTTAACGATCGAGTCCAAGAAGAAGGCGTAAAAATCTCCCCTTCAAAGAAATTAAACTTTAGGCCCTTCATTTACTGTATACTTACTGTATAACCTATGCATCTGTAACATCTTGTTGAAGTGTTTGAATTATTTAACCGGAAAGGCTCTCTCCAATGAAGCTGACCAAGAAGATCTTAACCTCTCATAAAGGCCGAAAGTGCAAGTCTCATGGTTGCAAGAGGATTTTAAGCATTTACAATCACGACACGCATTGCCATATCCATTTGAACAAGCTGTCTGGAAAAACACAGTGGCAGAATTTAGATAAGCAAGCGCCCGAGTACGCAAAACCCGCCGGTATCCTCGGCTAGAAGTGTCCCCAAAAGGAACGTCTTAGCAAGCTTCAAATCCCCGCTTTACAAGCCCATTGAAAATAGGTAAAATCTACCTACATTTTTCCTACCGGTTTTTCCAAATTTGCGCCCGCAGCTTTCCGTGACGACGCGATCTTACGGAAGCGGAGCTGACGTAAGTCGCGGTCGGAACGAATCCGCCAACGCTTTGCGGCGGACAAAGCGGGAATATTTGAGTTTCAGAAATTTGTGCCCGTAGCTCAACTGGATAGAGTATCTGACTACGGATCAGAGGGTTGCAGGTTCAACTCCTGCCGGGCACATTTTTTTTAATTGGGTCCATACCGGACACATAGGTATCAGTTTGTACCGGAGATTGTGTAACCTATGTCTCGAAGTATACAGAGGGGATTAACAAGGAATACCATGACTTTTATTTTTAAAATTATCTTATCGGGGATCGTCATCGCATTCAGCTCCTGGCTTGCCGGAAAGAAGCCCATCTTGGCGGGATTCATCATCGCGCTTCCTCTCACTTCCATACTTTCCATTTTGTTTTCTTATTGGCAATACCGTGATATGGAGAAAATAAACGAATTTGCCACTTCTATTTTTATAGTAGTTCCTTTATCGCTCGTCTTTTTTATTCCTTTCCTTCTGAACCGTTGGCTCAAGATGAATTTTACGACCACTTTTTTATCATCCCTGATATGCCTCGCGGTGGCCTACTTTTTAGCCACTCACATCTTCAAGATTGATTTAACGAAGTAATAATTTGTTGCAATAAAATGTAACAAGTATTACGATCAAACTATGTCTTGGATCGTATTTTCCTATTCTCTGTCTTCAAAAGGTTCTTCCAGTCAGCGCGTCGCTCTATGGCGGCGTCTTAAGCGGCTAGGTGCTTTGTCTCATTCCTCAGGTGTTTACATTCTTCCGGAGCGCGAAGAGTGTCTGGAATCGTTCCAGTGGCTTGTCCAAGAAGTTCAAGCCGCCAAGGGAAGCGCAAGCCTCATGAAAGTGGAGAAGTTTGAAAGTTTGACTGACAGAGAACTTCAGGAAATGTTCCGAAAGGTTTCAAACCAAGCCTATGACAGTATCGACCATTCGATTGACTGGTTGGCGAAGATTTTAAAAAAAGGAAAAGATCGAAGCGAAATTAAACCCAAAATAGATAAAATCAAAAGTGAATTTCTTGAGATCAAACAAACAGATTTCTTTAATTCTCCGAAGTCTCAAGAAGTTCTTGGGCGCATCAATAAAATCCAGCAAAACGTTTTACAATCTTCCTCCGATGAGAAAAGTCTGCCGGCTTATAAGATCGAGGAGTATAAAAATAAAACGTGGGTCACGCGTCCCAAACCTCATGTGGATCGGTTGGCCTGTGCGTGGCTTATTCGCAAGTTCATTGATCCCGAAGCGTCGATCCGTTATTCACACGCTCCGGAGACGAAAGAAATCCCTTTTGACGTAAAAGGCTGTCTTTTCGGACATCAAGGAAATCTTGTTTCCTTTGAAACTTTGATCATGATTTTTCATCTAAAAGATCCTGCTTTAAAACCTATGGCTGAAATCATACATGAAATTGATCTTCGGGATAGTATTTACTCACAACCCGAGACAAAAGGGGTTGAGCAAATCTTAAAAGGCTGGATTCAGGCTAGTTTCTCAGACAAGGAACTTGAATCGCACGGCATTGCGTTATTCGAAGGTTTATACACTACTTTTAGCCGTTCGTTAGGCAAGCATGAATAAAGTTCCCTACACCCTTAAACAACTTATTTTTTACGCCTTAAAACTTGGGACTACCGGTTTTGGCGGTCCGGTTGCTCTAGTGGGTTATATGTTCCGCGACCTCGTCGAAAAAAGAAAATGGATATCCGATGCCGATTATAAAGAAGGTCTCGCCTTAGCGCAGCTTGCGCCGGGGCCTTTGGCCGCGCAACTTGCGATTTATCTGGGCTATGTCGATTATAAAATCCTGGGTGCGACGCTGGTGGGCGTCGCGTTTGTCCTGCCGTCATTTCTTATGGTGGTAGTTCTCGGATGGCTTTATACGCTTTACGGCGGTTTAAGCTGGATGCAGGCCGTTTTTTACGGAGTTGGAGCCTGTGTCATCGGAATCATAGCACTCAGTTCTTACAAGTTGACCTTAAAAACGGTCGGTTATGATAAACTTCTTTGGGTTATTTATCTTGTTCTGGCTTTATTTACGGCGATCACCGAGTCAGAAAATATCTATCTCATCCTCGCCAGCGGTTTTCTCGTTTGGTTCATAGAGAACCCACCTTTTAAATTAAAGAGCACGACAAGCGCTATGGCGCTTCTTGTTTTGCCAATAGCTGTAAATACTTCAACAGCTACCCAAAATCCAAATCTACTTGGAGATATTTTTATTTTTTTTGCAAAGGCGGGAACCTTCGTTTTTGGAAGCGGTTTGGCCATTGTTCCTTTTCTTTATGGGGGAGTTGTCAAAGAACACCAATGGCTGAATAATCATCAATTCTTGGATGCTGTTGCGGTTGCCATGATTACGCCAGGACCCGTTGTGATTACCGTGGGATTTATCGGCTACCTCGTTGCAGGATTTCCAGGGGCATGTGTGGCGGCTTTTGCAACATTTTTGCCCTGTTACCTCTTCACAATTATTCCTGCGCCTTATTTCAAGAAGTATGGAAAAAAACCTGCGATCCTTTCTTTCGTGAATGGGATTACCGCAGCGGCTGTCGGAGCTATTACGGGAGCCGTCATCGTTCTCGGAAGAAGATCCATCATGGATATTTCGACCGCAGTTATCGCGATCGTAACAGCATTTATTTTATGGAAAACAAAAAAGATTCCGGAACCTGTCTTGATTCTTATTGCCGCACTCATAGGTTTAACGATTAAACTCGGAGGTCATGTATGAAAAAAATAACTGTATTGGGGGATGGGCTCAGAAAGAGGGCGCTACCCTATATGGCTTCACAACCGCGATAGGCATCTGGAGCTTACTCGCGACGAGTTATGTGGGCGGCATGATGAGTCATAAATAAAAAAAGGAGGAAAATAGTATGAAAAAAGCAAGTGTTCTTGTAGTGTTCATGGGAGTTTTATTGTTCGGTGTTTCGTCCATTGCAAAAGCCGATGGGAAGTACGGCCCCGATGTCACCGTAAAAGGAACGGTCGTTGAGGCTATTGTTGATGATGCTTCTGGAACGGTGTATGTTCTGGAACCGGAGGGAGCCAATGAACCTTTGCCTGCGGTCGTCAAGTCAGGTGCCAAAGTGACCGTTTATGGTGACTCTATGGAGAAGAATGGCCATGCGGCGATCCGGGTGGAAAGCGTAAAATAGCTCATAAGTAACGGGATTAGGCTGATTGTTTAGGGAGCCGAACAATAAAAGTAGCACCCTCTCCGGGCTTGCTTTGTGCGGTGAGGGTGCCGCTATGTTGCGTCACGATTTTATGGCAGATGAATAAACCGATGCCGGTCCCTTCATATTCGTGCTTTGCGTGCAACCGCTGGAACGGTTTGAAGATCCGGTCCAGGTATTTTTCATCGAACCCGATGCCGTTATCTTTTAAACGGATTTCAATCCAATTATCGCGACAGTCGCTATCGATAAAGATATGAGGCGGCTCACTCTTCTTGCTAAATTTAATTGAATTGGATATCAGGTTTTGAAACACATGGCGGATCAAGGATTTATTGGCATAGATCGCGGGCAGTTTTTTCACTTCGATTTTTGTCCGAGTTTCTGTTATTTTTAACTCCAAATCCGAAACCACGTCCTGCACAATGCGGTTCAAGTCCGTCTCTTCAAAAGCAATTTCGCGGGCGTCAATCCTCAAGAAATTCAAAAGGTCTTCGATGACCCTTTTCATCCGCTGACAGGCCACCGAGATTTTTTCGCAATAATCTTTGGCCAGTTCATCCGCACTCCCCGTCTGGTCTTTTAAACGCTCCGCAAACGTAACCACTTTGCGAAGCGGCTCTTGCAAATCGTGAGAAGCAACGTAAGTGAATTCCTGGAGCTCGATGTTCGAATACTCAAGCTCTGTTTTACTTCTTTTCAACGCTTCTTCGTATTCCTTGCGGTAAGTAATGTCCGTGATTGTCACGAGAACCAGCCCTTCCTTGATCTCCTTTTCTTGAATTTGACAGGCACTAACGGCAAAAACTTTGCGCCCGATACCGGAAAATTCTTTTTCGACCTCATAATCCTCAAACGCTGTTTTTTTTTGGAAGGATCGTCCCCAACAGCGAGCGAAGGGCCGGGATATCCCATTGGCCGTTGCCGAGACTAAAAAAAGATTTATTCTCGGTCACCCATGGAGAAACGCGAAACGTTTCATAGAAACTACGGTTGGCCATTTGGATATACAAGGCCGAATTGAGAACAAGCAGCGGGTTGTTGATTGATTCATAAACGGCATACGTGGTCAACAGTCGATCGTTCTTTTTCAAGAGGTCGATGTCCGTCAATGTGATCACGACACCGTCAATTCGGTTGTCGCTCGTCCGGTAAGGCCTGACTTGCAGATAATGCCAATGTCCATCCTCATCCTGAACTTCTTGCTCTTTCATGCCAAGGTTTTTAATGACGTCCAAAATAAGGCCTTCAAGGTGCGGCGCCATCAGCCGCGGCTTGATGTCCGTGATTAACCGCCCCACATCAGAGGAAATAATCTTGAAAATCTTTTCTGTTTTTTGCGTAAAACGCCGAATACGTAAGTCATTGCCAACAATCAAAACGGGCAAGTCGATACTGACGAGCAAATTCTCGAGATCATCATTGAGCCGGATCAGACTCGTGTTGCGATTTTGAAGTTCATCATTGATCGTGGATATTTCTTCATTGGACGCCTGCCGTTCTTCCTTGGCGGTTTAAAGTTCCTCATTCGCGCTGTAAAGCTCTTCATTTAAGCTCTGCAGTTCCTCATTCGAGGAAAGGATTTCTTCGTTCGCGGATTGAAGTTGTTCATTGGCCGCCTCGCGTTCTTCGATCACCGATTGCATATAAATTTTCGTGGAGGCAAGCTCTTCTCGTGTCAACGTAAGCTCTTCTTCCAATCCGCTTTTTTTGGAAACATCCATTCCTCCGCGTGGAAACGACTGCCCTTGGACAGGGTGGCTTGCAGACGAAGAACTTTCTCCGAACAAAATCAGAAAATAAGGCTCGCTCATGGAAGAAGTTTTAAGAGGAATCACTTCGACCGAAACTTGCTTAAAACTTCCATTTTGCTTGATACGCAAGCCTTCCTTTTTGAAAGCGGTTCCCTCTTTCTTGACCCGCTCTATCGTACTGTGAAGCTCTCCCGCTAAACCCTCTCTCGCCATCTTAAGAAGATTCAGGTTGGAAGCGCCCGGCAAATGGCTGAGAAAGAGACTTGTGTTTTTTGAATAAATCCGCGTTGACTTATTGACGACGGCAAAAAGGTCCGGATAAGCGGCGATGGTTTCCGATTGACCGAGCACGAGAAAACCGTTCGGATTTAGCGCATAATGAAAAAGGGGAAAAATTCTCTTTTGCAAGTCAGGTCCCAAATAGATCAAAAGGTTCCGACAGCTGATCAGATCCATCCGCGAAGAAGGAGGGTCCGTACAAATATTTTGTTTTGAAAAAATGCATCGGTCGCGGATCGATTGGAAAATTTTAAGAGGGGTCTATGGTTTTTATCTGTAGCCATAAAGCCGATGCTGTGAAATTTTATGAAATAGGCCTACATTCGTATATTTAATTATACTCCGTTTAAATCTTGTCGTAATAAAATAAATCAACCAAAAAACGCCCTTGAGATTTCTAGCCAAGCCACTGCTCTAAGCCAGATCAAACAAAAGAAACTCTGAATCCTTTTTTGCCAAGATATCCAGTCTCTTTTCTTCGCTAATGGCCGCGCCGTCACCGGCTTCGAGCATTTTTCCATTCACTTCGACTGCGCCCGCAGCAACCTGAAGCCAGCCGTAACGCTTGTTTTTGAAACTATAATCAATTTTCTGGCCTTTATCCAACAAGGCTGTGAAAACCTCCACATCCTGGTGGATTGTC
>OBEQ013056639.1_pt1 | contig 21943 bp, 17 predicted proteins | sample 1670901 | NCBI WGS metagenome assembly OBEQ01 (sample SAMEA104232315, study PRJEB22302) | groundwater metagenome | biome: forest; feature: aquifer; material: groundwater | place: USA | collected 2011-08-07 | depth 5.4 m
AAGAATGCAAACGCCAACAGCGCAGCAAGGCCAATGGAAGGAACAAGGAGCGCATGAGGGATAAAAAACCAGTCAAAGATTGCTCTGCCAAACAACAGCAGCAAGAGGGAAGTTACGATCGCAAATACGAGCACGAGAAAGAGCGCAGCACTAACATAGTATCTGGGATTTCTTGATTTCGCAATGATATGTACGGATGCGGTGTTAAGGCCAAAGAGCATCGGAAGCATCGCAGTATTGGCGATGGCAAGCGCAAGCATATAGGTCCCAAACGAACCTGGACCAATCCTTCGTGCGGCGTACATAGTGAACAAGGTGATCAGCATTCCCGCAATCACTGTACCGAGAGAGACAGCTTGCAATTGCCGAAGGAGTGTTTTTGTATTTTTCCCGGCAGTATTACCAAAAAAGAAGGAAAAAAACCAGGTAAGTACGCGAAACAAGGTGTTGGAGGAAGAATTCTGCAAGCCCATTATGACCCACCAACCATGCGCTGCGATCGTCTCTGCTGTTTACCTTGCATCGCAAAGAACAATCGCTGATAGAGTGCATCATATCCGGTAATCATGGATTGCAGCGTAAAAGCACGCATAATAAAGTTTTTCCCCGCAAGGCCAATGGCATGACGCTCACGCGCGTGTGTGGCAAGCCAAAGGATGTGATCAGAAAGCGCAGAAGCGTCTCTTGGTGGCACAAGAAAACCAGTCGTATCAGTGATAAGTTCAATTGTGCCAGGAATATCTGTTGCAAGGACTGCAACACCCATTGCCATCGCTTCCATTACCGCTCCGGGAAGACCTTCCCAAAGAGAGGGCATGACAAAGATATCTGAGATCAAAAGTATATCTGCGATATCTTCCCTATCCCCCAAGAATATGACCTGTTTTGAGATGTTCATCTGCGCAGCGTATCGTTTCAGGAAAGACCCTTGCGGTCCATCCCCCACCAGGAGGAACTTAGAGTTTATGCGAAGCTCCAAAGGCAGGCGCGCTACTGCTTCAAGCAGATATTTATGGCCTTTCTGTTCACGCAGCTTTGCTACAACTGTTGCGACAAACATATGCTGCGAAAGATGCAGTCTTGAACGGATGCGTTCTTGTGCTGCTTTAGTTTTCTGCTCCGCTGCAAAAGAATAGTCTTTCCCGTTGCGTATCAGTATCACTTTTGCCGCAGGGATTTTGTATCGATGGGTGAGCGCAGTAGTACCGGAACGTGAATTGGATACTGTACAGTCTGACAGCATAAATGCAAGGCGCGCAAACATGGTGCGCAGGAAAGATTCGTTTGTATTCACTGCGCGTAATCCTGTGATGATGCATGGTGTACGTGTCATTGTACCAAGGAAAACGCCAAGCAGATTGTCAAAATAAAGATAGGTCTGAAGGATCAACGGACGCTCTTTGATGCAATAATAGAAGAGGCGAGGTATCGCAAGAAAGTTTAGTTTTGAGGAAACCATAAGACTGATGAGACGCACATTCTCGATGTACACTACCTTGTCAGTTACCTTTCCGAAAGGCTTTATCGAGCAGACCGTGTGGTTGTATCGCTGTGGCAGGTGCTGCAAGGTTGTAGCAAGCATCTCTTCAGTCCCTCCGATATCCAGATCACTTATCAGATGGAATATCCTTGGCCGCAGCAATTTCTGGAAAAGTTCCAGGTAACGGGGAAGCTGCACATCAACAGAATACTGTTCAAGCACAGTTCTGCGCCCATTCCTGCCGATTTGTTCACGCAATCCTTTATCTTCGATAAGCCGTGAGATTCTTTCAACCCAGTCTTTCTGGGTTTTTACAAGAAAACCATTCACGCCATCCTGTACGATCCATCGGTTCGCTCCGACATCAGAGATCACCCCAGGAACTCCTGCTGCCATGAATTGCACAGTCTTAAATCCAGTCTTGCCAACAGTCCAGGCATCATCAAGCAAAGGATAGACGCCGATGTCAAGGCTTTGGAAATCTTCCCGTTCACGATGCAATTCCCACGGTCTTTGCGTGATGTTCACGCCAGGAATGCTCAATTGCTTATTCGCGCCAACAATGTAGAGCTCAAAATCGTATCTCTTCGCAAGCGCTTTGAACACCGGCACAAGAAGATCAAGATATTTTGTCGTTGTGTGGCTGCCGATCCACCCTATGCGCAGTGGTTTTCTTTGCTCCCATCTTCTCTTGCTTGTACATGCTGCAGTGTCAAGGCATGTGGGGATGTTTGTTACATGCTTGTTGAATCGATACGCGTACTTGTAGAGATACTCATTGCACACGATTACCTCGTCGCTAAGCGAGATGATCTTTAGGATCTTGGAATGCCATTTGAACCAGTTGCGTATCCTGCTTTGGGCTGTTGGAAGGTAAATCGCGTCATCAAAATCATAGACAATAGGCTTACCGAACAACGTCAAAAGACGCTCGATGAAAGGAGGGCCTAATGGATAGCACTCACGATGGATAAAGATGATATCTGCCATACGCGCATCGCGTACGTCCTTTAGGCGCTGCAGAGTCGCCTTGAAGAACAGCCACGCTTTCTTGAGTGTATTGCCTTTCTGATAGAGCACGCGGTAGAATGCGCTGGTAAGGAACGGCCGCACAGTGACCTGGACTCCTTTCTTCTTGAAATGAGGTATGTACTGCAGCACCCTGTACCTGTTGCTTGGCCCTTCAATCGGATACGGTGTAAACACAAAGATTCGCATAAGAATACAACGAATAGAGGGTTTTTAAGGATTGTCCCAGAATGATCCAAAATCTTGTACGATACCGGCTCTGTAGAAAACTTACTACAAAAGCACCTGCGCGTTATTGCCCGAGCATAGGGTTTCACAGAATTGGCCTATATAACCCGAGCAGTGCGAGGCGGAGAAGCGGAACAAGGCCTCGCGCAGGCGCGTATCAGGTATGGCTGAAGTTTTCTACAGAGCCACAATACCTTTAAATGTCGATAGGCGCATGGCAAATGATTCACATGGCAGGAAGTCAAAAAATCAGGGTTGCTGTAAACGATGACAAGAATGGTGCACAGAGGGGTATAAAAAAACATGTACGCACCATACCGACACTGCTTGCCAACCCCATCGTACAAGTGCTCATCGCAACGGCACTTTTCGCTCTGCTGTATGTCAGCAAATATTATTTCTTTGATATTCGCAAGGCTTTCCGATGGGACTGGCTTTTGTGTCTTGATTATTTTTCCAACAACACATTGTTTTCCGGACAGCCCTGGTGTGTTACACAGTCCGCAGTCTGGTTTGGATATCTATGGATCTTCAAAGTCTTGGTTGGGGAAGGTATGATACGCGTAACTGTAATAGCGGCAAACTTTCTTGTTAATGCTCTCATCGTCTATGCGCTTTCTTTGTTAGCGATACGCACTGTAGGAAAGCACGCTGATAAGAAAATATTCTGGATTATGCTCTGTATCTATACAACAATAGTCTATTACCCGTACACCATGAGCAACCCTGACATCGCTTTGTCAATGTTGCTGTTTCTTTGCGGGATTTTGATCAATGACCGAGAGCGATTCCAATGGAAACATGGCATCACCGCCGGAATCTTGTTTTCTCTTGCCTCGCTTGTCAAACTGAGCACGGGATTTTTTGCTGGCGCATATATCCTTAGTTGGTTGTTTTTCGAATTCAAAAAAACACATAAGACACAAAAGCAACCCGACAGTGCCAACCAAGATCAGTTGGCAGCAACCAAAGCAGACGCAACGCGACTCGTGCTCGTAAGAGGGATGACATTGATTCTCCCAGGCATTCTCCTCGTACTCACGTTGCTGTGGATCTATCCACATTACATCGATTACGCCATAACGATAGGTCTTGCCATCGATACGCATCCTATCCTCGAGGTGCTGACGCGATTATTCTACACGAACATTCTCCTGTTGAAGCCATTCAACTGCATCCTTTACGTAATGCTTGCGATCCTTTGCTATTGCGCCTGGAAACAGCGTTCAGCACTCTCCTACGCAACATTATTTGGAGCTCTTTTGCTCTTCTACACCCTTGGAAGGGAATTGCAATACCAAAGCATTGTCCGCTTCTTCGCACCCATGCTTGCACTTACGATAATGATTGCATATACACAGTACCGCAGCGCAGCGTTCCTTGGAAAAATGGCACTGCTCATACTGCTCGGCGTTGTATTCCTGCCAAGACTTGGATTGATCCTTGCAGATGTGCATAAAAATGACATCCGAACGCTTGTTGAGCGTCCATTCCAGTTCATACCTAACCAGCAAGGATATGGCGCGATACTAGGGGAAGACGAAGCACTTGATAGTTACCGTTATTTCCTTCGTTCATTTTATAATGGATCGCTCGATAATCTTGATATCCTTATCTATCCGCAACCCTTGCCTTTTTACAACACCAACAGCTCTCTTTGGGATGCAAGAATGAAATCTTTTATCAATCTCTCATGGTGGGAAGAAAACAGGACAGCGCAGAACACAAGCAATGTGCAGGCATTGATCCCAAAGATTGCGCAAGGAAGATATAGCGCCGTCTTCCTTGGACCATTGTACTGGGAAGAGTTGACAAAAGCAGTAGGTAAAGCAGCAGATGATTCTATCAACCACACGCTCACCGATCACTATTGCTTTGTCAGTTTTCCGTATCTGGAATATTTCACGCTGCATGATGCCAAGAAGAGTTACATCGTTGTATTCAAAGAACCAACACATTGCAATGACATTGCAGTACAAACATTCGCGTATTTCACTGATCATTTTGATGAGATCTGCAGGAAAAGTCCGCACGCTGCGCGGGTGATGCTGCAGCAGCTGCGCTTTTGGCGTTTGGACATACCAAGACTATGCCAGAAACAGGACTGGTTCTTATTTTTCTACACGTATATAACCGATCACATGGACAACATTCCCTATCTGCCACAAACCTGGGGAAAGCTCTGATACTGCACTCTTGCCTTGCATTGGTAGTCAAGAATGGGTGATTCTCGTGAGTAAGCCTTAAAAAGACATCCGCAATTCTTTATGTAATGGAACTAGAGTTAGTCTTGACGCTCAATCGCATCGTTATGGCAACAGGGTTTGCAAGCGTTGCTGTTGCGATAGCATCTTATGGCATCTATGCGCTTGCCATTGTAACGGGCGTTCTCGTGTTGCACTACAAAATTCCAAAAATGAAAGCAGGACTCTCTGTTATTGCTGCAACAACCATATCCATGGGCATGAGCTTGTTGTGGTATAGGCCACGACCATTTATCACAGGAAACATCCCGCTGTTGTTGCAGCATGTTGCGGATAGTTCTTTTCCGAGCGATCATGCAACAGTTGCGTTCGCATTCGCAACGCTCTTTTGGCGCAGGCAACGCTCAATTGCAATCGCGCTTGGGATCGCAGCACTCTGCATCGGCTTTGCGCGTATTGTCCTTGGATTGCATTATCCAACAGATATCCTTGGCGGTTTTGTTGTTGGCATAGGAACAGTAGAGGTCATACACAAGCTTTGGGTGAAAGACAATGGCAAAAAAAGAACAGCAAAAAAATGAACAGAAAGAGAAAACCAGGATCTTTTTTAGCAGCGAACAGACCCAGGATAAAGAGGGAGATTTCAACATGATGCTTGATCTTGGAAAGGATCTGGAACTTGAGGCAAAGCGTGACGCGATCAAAGCGCAGCAGGATGCGTTGAAACGCAAACGCGAACAGGAACGTGAGACAGAAGAGGATGATGAATAAGTGGTTATGCAGAACGTGATGAAGAGCATGAAGCGGCAGGAGAAATTAGCAATGCCATGGACACGTCTGGAGATATGTGGCATTATCATACTGCTTGTGCTGGCGTGCATCATACTCACTTCTAATCTTTCACTGCCAAAGATGGATCAGCTGGCAAGTCGTGATGTGTTGCAGCAATTTAAGGCGCAGCAGGAGATCAAACTTGCAAATGAGGGTGTTACGCCCCAAGAACGCGTAAAAATCATCGAACAGGCAGCGCAAGAATATGCCGCAAGCGAGGCATACCAAAGTAAGGTTCAGGAAACTGCACAGGAGTACAAGAATTTCTTCAAGGATCCAAATGGGCATCTCTACCTTTTCCAACCAGATTCATATCATTTCTTTCGCCTTGCGCAAAATCTATTACGCAACGCAACACTTGGAAATGCCAAATGGGAGGATGGCAAGCTGTACGACACTGTGGCGCGATATTCGTTCCAATTTGTTCGCTTCATGCTGTTCCCGTATGTACTCGCAGGACTTGCGTATCTGCTTGGAGGGAATCTCGTTCTTGCCGCGTTCTCGTATCCTGTCGTGTTCGGCTGCATCGCGCTCTTACTGGTATACCTTATTGGCAGAACATTAGTATCACGCACAGCAGGCTTTGCTGCGGCATTACTGTTGCTGTTCAACCCATTCTTCTTTGCGAACATGTATGCAGGACTAACAGATACCAATGCGATGAATATCGTGCTCTCCCTTGCAGTCATCACGCTCTTTATCCAAACCATGCAAACAATACCCACAAGGAGCATGTGGCTCTGGATGATTGCGAGCATTGCGATGCTGTTGCTTTTCTCGCTTGCCTGGAGCGGTTTTTTCTATCTGCTGCCCATCCTTGGATTGTATCTGATCATATGGTTGATACAAAAAAAGAAGTACGTGTGGATAGCTGTCGTGATCCTGCCGATGGCAATCTTCATCCTTGCGAATTCGTATCTGATCCAGAAGGTGATCTATTATCTTAACCTTGGAAAGCAGCACGCGCTTGAAAATGGCCTTCCAAATCCCTTCCCATTTGTCTCAGAATTTTCATTGAACTACAGCTATGTGAACCAGTTCGGCCTGACAGGGATGATTGTCTTCTCTCTCATCCTCGTGCTGCTCTGCATCGGGTGCTGGAATTGTTTTAAGAATCGAAAAAGGCAGCCACTGCTGCTGCTCATCCTCTGCTGGATCCTTGTGCTGCTCGTTCCTGCCTTTCGCGCCTTTCGTTTCTTCTATCTGATACTTCCGCCGATAAGTCTTGCAGCAGGTATCGGAATTGAGCAGATAGCAACACTACAACAATTTTCAAAGATCACAAAGAAGATTCCCGCACAGGTTATTGCTGGAATTATTGTCGTTTTGATCTGCCTTGGCATGCTCCCAATGCTCCAGAGCCAACGGATGAATGCGATTCCTGTGGTGGATGATTCCATCTACAACACTGCAATCGCAATCAAAGAAGGATCACAGCAAAATGCGACAATCGCAACATGGTGGGACAATGGATATTATTATCAGGCGCTAGCCGAACGCGCAACGTTCTTTGATGGCTCTAGTTTCGATAGCTCCTATTCATACTGGGTGTCACGCGTGTTATTGGAAGGAAACGAAGACATGGCGCGGGGCATACTTCGGATCATGGACTGTGGAGGGGCAAATACAGTCCTTGCGACGGCAAAGATTTTTTCTGCGCAGCAACCGCTTGCCTGGGTTGAACAGGCAATACTGCACCCTGAAGCGGCAAACCAACAGATTCGCCAGAGGCAATGGGACGAGGAATATATTAAGAACAAAGGGATAATGAAAGGAAATCTCTACCAGTTATACTGCGCCCCTACTGACACGTATGTTGTGCTTTCCGAAGACATGCTCCGCAAGATGTATATCTTCGATTATTACAACCGATGGGACCCGGGTAAAGATACGTCAGATACCTTAGCTGCATCAACACTTGGCCTTCGGCCCAATCTCATCTCGCCTGCATACAACTGCAACGCGATAGGTACGAAGTTGTATTGCGAGCTTGGCGTGAGCCTTGATTTCAAAGCGGGAAAAGCGTATGACCCAAATGGAAAAGAAAACGCATTCATCGTGATATTGGAAAACCAAACGATCGCACCGCAAAATGTTGATCCGCAGAAACCAATTCTTGTCTTTTTTCGCGAGGCTGATGGCAGGATTCGCTATGTCGCTGTGATGCCGGAAATCATCAACAGCATGTTCGTCAAGCTCTTCCTGCTCAATGGAGCAAACCTGAAGAATTTTGAAAAAGTTTCCGAGTACTCTGGAAAGTATGCAAAACGGATTGTGACGTATAAAGTTGTGTGGAGTAATATAACCACAGAGACAGCACAAATATCAACAGAGAGTACCCCAGGTAAGGCTAATGGCACGGTCAAACCGTCCATTACGATTCTATCACCAGATGGTGGAGAGCAATTCAACACAAGTTTCACAATTGCCTGGGATGCCTTTGATCCAAAGGACAACACACTCGTGTACACTGTGCTGCTCAGTATGGATGGCGGAAAAACATTCCAGGAACTGGCAAAAGATTTTGATGGTATGTTTTACACCATAGAAGAAAACACACTCCCAACAGGCAATACATATGTTGCACGGATAACAGCGACAAACGGTGTCGATACTGTAACAGCGACAAGCAAGAGTAACTTTACCGTCATACAGACCAATGAAAAGCCAATTCTAGGGCATCTTGGGGACAGAACAGTAGTCGTGAATAGTACCCTTACCATCAAGATAAGCGCAACAGATCCCAAAAGGAAATCACTAAGGTTTAGCACGAATGCTTCATTTGGCAGGCTCAACAGCACATCAGGGATCTTTACATGGACACCACATATCGCAGGTATCTTCCCAACCACGTTCATAGTATCAAACAGCGTTGCAACTGCGAATGAAAGCATAAACATCATAGTAAAAATCCCTACAGAAGCAGATATCACCCCGCGAATTGTCAGAGGCAATGCGTATGGTGGATTGCCCTGGCACGGTGAACATTTCTTCATTGACCAGTTTGAGTCTGAAAAAGATGTATTATCAGTATATGTGAGTGAACAAGGCGTATGGAGCATCGATGCGACAGAAGATGAAAACAACAACCCGACACAGGTATTGACACAGAACAATTTAACCTTCCCCGCCCCAAATATTCCTTATGAATCAGTGTTGTATCCGGCTGTACCATTTGCAAATTTCACCATAACTGTAAAATGGCTGCGAAAAGAGAGAAGCCCAACACCAGGAATATGTGGTATGTTCTTTCGAGTGAATGACACGATATTCAACGCCACATTCCCAGGAAATGGCACATCAACAGGATACGGATATTACTCATCGTATAATTTCGTTCATTGGACTCCTGCATTTGACAAGGTGAAAAGCCGCGTACAAGGAGGCATCATGAACAATGTCTGGCAATGGGTAAAAATTGTCGCATCCGGCAATACATTCTTGTTTTACAATTCGAGTGATGGTACAGAGTATGGTGAACCCTGGATGAATGGTTCCTCATCTCTCTTCAAGACCGGCAACATTGGACTATTTACGGATCATGGATATTGCCAATATGACGACCTCATGGTGGTTGAGCACGTGCTGAATGCGACAGATGCGACATCCATCGGCCTTGCGTATGACAATGACAATCTAACTGGGGTGTACCTCTATTCTGATCCAAAAGGATTGCCGCAGGCAAATGCCACATTCCACTGGTTTAGGGATGGTGAACTTGTAATGACACAGGTGAATAAGAATCTGTCTCATATGAACTCAACGATTGAGAACGGCAAAACAAAGGTTGGAGAAATCTGGCAGTTTGAAATAACGTTCTGTGATACGAAAGGGTTCTGCAGGAGTGCAAAATCCAATCAGGTAACAATCATCCCAGAAGAACAATGAACGAGAAGAAGTTAGAGGGTCTTAGGTTCTTGCTACTTTTTTCTTTTGCGCTTCTTTTTCTTTTCCTGTTTTCTTAGTTCTGCTTGCGCCTTATGCAGCTTATCAGTTAACACTTCGCTCTTCTTCTTGAAGCGTTCTGTTATCGTGATGATAGCAATGACCCCGGTTAGCAACGCAGTGATCCAAGGGACATTATCCTTTAGCCGTTCGCTGATGCTCAGCTTTAGTTGTGTTGCGTTTGCCATGCTTTTCTTCAGATCGCTTAACTCTGATTGCAGCAGGACGATGTTTGCTTCTGTACCGTCGAGATCGCGTTTTGCAAAACTTGCCTGCGCGTTTCTCAGGTAGGTCTTCGCATCGTCTGGCGTGATATGCAAATCATAGTCCTGTCCTTTCTTCAGATAGTACTGCTCTTCGAGAGCATCAAGCTCTTTTGTGAGATTGGTGAGAATATCACCGAGCTGTATTGTTCTGTTGCGTATCCTTTCCTCTTCAAGCTGTTTCTGCTGCGCGTCCTGCACTGATTGTGGATCTGTTATGGTCAATTTGGTCTTATACACCTTATTGAGTATCTTGATCACGACCGGGATCTCTCCTGACTTCTTCGTGTTGATGAAGAAAAGGATATAATTCTTCTCGCTAGGTTTTAGGCTATCGATTGGGACAATATCATATGTTGAGATGCCTTCACCGGTTATGATCCCTCCAATGTTCTGCAGCACAGTATTACCTGTGTTCTTGACAAGAATGTTGAGCTGCACATTTCCAAGCTCAAATTTTTTCGGGAAAAAGTCAACGATTGATATCTCCATGATCTGTGTCTTTGGTTCTGTTGTGGCATTGGATTGATTTGAACTGTCCGATTCCTTTGTTGGCTCGATGACTGGTTCAGTCGTATTGGTCGTGTTTGTTTGCGCGGTTTCATTTGTCGTATTGATTGGCTCCTGCGCAACAGCAAGAAAAGCAACAAGAACCAAAAAGAGTAGTGCTATAGCACCAAGGATAAACGAGGACTTACTTTGTTGGATCATGAAGTAACGTAGAAAAAATGGATTTAAAAGCCTTATGGTGCGCTGCTCAGATGGGTAGGCTTACGTTCAGATCGTACGATAATTCTTAAGTCCCCTCATCCCACGAGGAAAGATATTTCTCTTGATTAGGGGTAAGTGTATCTATTTCGATGCCCATTGCTTTTAATTGCAAGCGTGCAACCTCATCATCTTTTTCTGAAGGGAGTACATATATCTTTGGTTCAAGTTTTCCTTTATTTTTTACGAGAAATTCGCAAGCAAATGCCTGATTTGCAAATGACATTGCCATGATGGCAGAAGGATGCCCCTCGGCGCAAGACAAATTGACCAACCGAGCTTCCCCACACACGTATACACTTCTACCATTCGAGAGCTCATAGCGATCAAGAGAGGGTCGAATCTTTTCTTTCTTCATTGCTAATCGTCCAAGCGTTTTTATGTCAATCTCGACATCAAAATGGCCGGCATTTGCGAGAATAGCGCCATCCTTCATGACCTTAAAGTGTTCTTCGCGAATAATCTCTTTGTTTCCTGTCACAGTAACGAATATGTCTCCAATTCTTGCAGCTTCTTTCATCGGCATGACTCGGTAACCGTCCATTGCTGCCTGTAGTGCACGGAAAGGATCAACTTCTGTTACAATAACATTTGCGTCCATGCCTTGTGCCCGTTTTGCTACTCCTTTACCGCACGGGCCATAACCGGCAACAACAAATGTTTTTCCGGCGATAAGAATATTAGAGGCTCTGAGTATACCATCAATTGTACTCTGTCCAGTGCCCTTTACATTGTCCATGAGATGCTTCGTGTTGGATTCATTCACCGCAACAATCGGATATTTGAGTGCGTTGTCCTTCTCCATCGCCCTTAATCGGATAACGCCGGTTGTTGTCTCTTCACATCCGCCAATAAGAGAGGGAATGAGCTCCTGGTGATGCTTGTGAATTTCAGAAACCAAGTCACAACCATCGTCAATCGTAATGTGCGGTTTATGGTTGATGACTGTGGTTATGTAGCGATAATAGTCTTCTTTTGTCTCTCCTTTGTATGCATACACGGCAATGCCTTCTTTTGCCAGCGCTGCTGCGACATCATCTTGCGTGCTAAGGGGGTTGCAGCCAGTGATGATGACTTGGGCTCCGCCAGCAACGAGTGTTCGGACAAGCGCTCCAGTCTCTTTCGTAACATGCAGCGCCATTGCTATCTTTAGGCCCTGAAACGGCTTTTCCCTGAGAAAGCGCTCCCGAATGGTCAATAGCGGCTGCATCAGGCTGTCTGCCCATTTGATGTTCTTGTCACCATGCTCAGCAAGGCCTATATCCCTTACTTCATAGTGTGGTCCTGTGTCCATCAGGCTGGACCAATGTGGACACCATTCTATTTTATTCCAATCTTTTCGCACAATGTCCGTATTTCTTCAATTATAACGGACAAAAAAAGAAATATTTAAATACCTGTTGTACAAATTGAACTATAGTTTTGAGGTTGAGAAAAAATGCCTATGTGAATGGGCCTTAGTTGGGGGATCATGCTCGCCAAAAGCTTGTTGGCGCAAGTAAAACGATCATACCCCCCAACTAGGTGCTCATCATGTCTGCATACACATCCAAAACGAAAAGAGGCGATCGGCAGGAACTAAAACGACGGTTAGAGCGAAATCTTGTTCTGTTTCCCTGGTATTATGGCCTGCAGATGCTTTCTTTTTTTGCACCAATAATAGTACTCTTTTTCCTTGCGAACCGGATCAGTTATACGCAGATATTCATCTTGGAAGCCTTCTACGGCCTTGCTATCGTGCTTTGTGAATTGCCGACAGGAATGCTTGCGGACAAATACGGGAGAAAGAAAAGCCTGGTCATAAGTGGCGTTCTTCTTTTGGCAGGAGTCGCTGTATTTGCCCAAGGTAAGGGCTTTGTTGATTTTTTGATCGCAGAGTTGCTCTGGGGCATCGGCTCAAGCTTTCGCTCTGGTGCTGAAGAAGCGATGCTTTTTGACACGCTTAAAGACTTACGAAGAAGTACAGAGTACAAAAAGATCATGAGTAAAGCTGTCTCTGTGTTCTATGGGTGTGGTGTTGTATCTGCAATTACCGGAGGAATCATTGCCCAGCATGGTTTGCGATTGCCCTTCTATGTCGCATGCGTGACCTACTCTGTTATGCTTTTGCTTACGTTTCTCTTGCAAGAGCCTTCGTATCACAAGTCAACCACAGGGCATATTGCACATATCCTTGCAGCGATACAAGAGGCATGGAACAAACGCAAAATCAGATGGCTGATCTGCTATCAGGCAACGCTCGTGTGCGCGCTGCTGATCCTGTTCTGGATGATCCAGCCGTACCTGCAACTGGTAAAGGTTCCCGTCTCCTTGTTTGGTGTTTTTTTTGCCGGGTATTACTTGCTTGGCTTGTTCGCGTCACGGTACGCGCATACGATTGAACGCATCATTGGCATCAGGAAAAGCCTGTTTGTCATGGGAATCACACTTATGCTTGGCTTTTTCATGCTAGGACTCATTCCCGCAGTCATTTCAACAATCTGGATCTTTCTGATGGAGATGGTCTGGGGATATTCAATCCCATTGATGAGCGACTATTTGAATCGGCTTGTCGCTTCGCACCAGCGCGCAACGATCCTGTCGGTTGGAAGCTTCCTTACACGATTGCTGTTCGCGATTCTTGGCCCACTGTTCGGAAAGATTGCTGACACGCAGGGCATTGCCTTTACATTGATGGTAATAGCAGGCGCGTTCTTCGTTCCATTCGTTACGCTCTGGATCACATTCAACTCCCATAATGACATGAAAACATAAAACAGTAAAAAAATGAAACTCGATGACAAGGACTGGCAGATCATTGCTGCGCTTAAAGAGAATGCGCGACTTTCAATACGAGATATCGCTACGTCCAGCGGAATACGGCCTTCAACTGTGCATCAGAGAATCCAGCGACTGAAAAAAGAAGGCATCATCGAGAAGTTCACACTCAAGCTCAACAACAAAGCCATAGGCGAAAACTTCATCGTGCTCATGCTGGTTGCCGGTAAGCCAACGGAATATGTCGGCCAGACATTATTGGAGCATAAGAACATCAAGGAAGTGTTCGGCATTACCGGGGAATATGACCTGATCTTCAAATTAAAGTTCAGCGATGTGGAAGAATTCAACAATTTCATTTTGAACTTTAGGAAACTGAACAAGAACGTGACAAAGACCATGACGATGGTTGTAACGGCGAATCTCAAGGAGGAGATATAATGAGGGTACGGCGTTACATTCAGAAGCATCCAAGATTAAGCTTCATGTTTGGCATCCCTAAGCGCAACTTCCAGAAAGATGTTGGCATCAACAAAGACTATCGGGACCATAATTTCTTTGCCTCATGCTGCAATTCGACAGATGTGAACTTGCCCTTCACATGGGACAATATGCCGTCAATCAAAGCGATAGGGTTTTCTGATTTGGGTAATTCTTTCTTCTGTTCCCTAATCCACTCACGGATGGCTTCCTCACTGGCTTTCTTGAGGGAACCTTTTACAAAGCCATACTTTCTCATTGCAACTTCCCTGAATTGGTGCTCCAGGGCCTTTGGAAACTCGACTTTTAGTACCATATGTACTTATGTACATAAGTGACTATTTGAAGGTTTCGGAAAATCCGAATAGGGGATGTGGGCAGAGTAAGGGAGATGCGAAATGAGGAAATCGAGTGGAACCGGATTGACAACATACGCACCACTGCCGCACTATGAAGAAAATAAAAACTTATTTATACCAAAAACACATCATCGCTTCAAAGCCCTAATCATCCACTTCCCGATTCTCCTGAAATAGATCACCATACGCTGCCAGAACGTTGGTTTCTTTAACACCACAGAGACTTGTTCCTCAATCTTGCCTTGTGTTCCAAGTTTATCAGTATACTTCGTCTCGATGCTGATGTTATTCCTCCCTAAATCTAAATCTTCACCGTTCAATTGCACGGTAAATTCCCTGTCTGTATCCAGGAAGGGAATAAAAAAGTTCTGCTCAAGCCCATCAAGCCCAATCATGATCGTTAGGTTCTCCGGCACAGTTTCAGAATCCTTGTTCAGCCGAAACAAGAGCGCATAGTCTTCATCATATTCGACCGCAACAGGTGATACGACATCAGCGATGCCTACTTTTGCTGCATCCTGCACAAGAAAAAAGAAGGGAACGATCTTATGGAAGCTTTCCCCATCAAGCACCAGCAGATACTGCTGCTTTCCTGCACGAGCTGCGGTGAGCGTGTAGCGGAACTGCTGTTCCTGCTGCAAAGGTATGTCTATCTTCTTGCAATCATCAAGCACGCACGCTGTCCCCTGCAACTGTTTTGTTCCGCTATTTTGCACCGTACACGTCACAATCGGCGTCTCTCGTAACGCATACTCTTGCTTTTGCGGAGCGCACCGTACATCAAGGCGAAAGGGCGTACTCTGATTCTGTGCTTCTTGCGTCGTAATGGTAGTTTGCACATCCTGCAGGGAATACACTGATTGATCGTGCAATGCTGTATACTCTGTTGTCGCATTCACGCCATAGGCAGTCACGCTGAAAGGGAATGTGTACACAAAATTATCTTCGAGTTTTGCCGCGGTCTTAACAATCCACTGCACAGTCTTTGTTTCATGCGGCTTGAGCAAGACAAATTGTTTTGCAGGGCTTTGCTGCAAAATCTTTGCAGTCGGAGCAAGCGTGAGCACAATGCTTTGATAATAGTTCTGCTTATTCTCAACTGTTGCGAGAAGCGCATTATAGCTTCCAAAACCCACTTTTTGTTTCCAGGGCGTAAGGGCCAGGCTAATAGATGGTTCTCGTGGTGAACCAAAATCTACTGCATCTGCGGTAATGGAAAGATCCCCGATCTTTAGCTGGACATCTTTACCGCGCCATTCATATTCAAGGGAAGTTTCTGCCGCGTCCTTGCTATATTTTGCGATGATGTGGGTTGGATCGACAAATCCAAATTCTTCATAGGTAATGTCGTATGGCACCCAGCCAACAGAGGGGATATACACTTCAGCCCATCCATGCGGCCCCCATTTGTCCTTAGATGCGGGAGAGTTGGTATACGAGATACCTGATACAAATCTTGCCGGAATGCCAAGGCTGCGCGCCATTGCCATGAAGAGTGACGTGAGTTCATCGCACACGCCCTGTCGGTTCTGCAGCACCCAACTTGCGCTCTTTGATGCTTTTGCTGTAACAGTACTAAGGTTATATTGGACATGCTGCACAGTCCATACCGCAAGTTTGTCAAGCACAACAAGCAGGTCAGTCTCACCTTCTGCAAGCTGCGATGCGAGTTGTTGGACCGAAGGATCATCAGAATCAATGATTGGTTCAGGGTAGGTGTACGGGACAACTTCAGAGGGGATGTTTCGTAACGGGAAAGGTATCGTATGTGTGACAGGATACACCTTGTTGATCGTCGCAAGTTTGTAGGTGAGTTTAAAGGATAATGGCGCAAAGGAAGGTTTATCCCATCCGATAATAATGGTAGGTTCTATTTGCTGCGGAGTTGGATAATACGAAGCATCAAGCACTTCTTGTGATGGCAGGCTGCGCGGGAAAAAAGAGATATTGACCTTGACAAACTCAAGCGCGCTTGAATCCTGTTCTGCTATTAGTTGGAGTTCTTCAGACAATACTGTGTTGATGGTAAGACCAGAACTGGTGTACAGCGATGCGCCATCATCAAGGGCAGCAATAGGGGTAAGGATAACAAGCAAGACGATGATGAACAAGAGATGAAATTTCATACGTAGGTAGGGCATGCCTGCATTTAAAAGCTTTGCAGTCCCTCAAAAGACGGAGTCAAACTTTTTATAGAAGTGAGAAGTTACCCCCGAATATGAGGTGGGTGACATGGGAATATTAGGAGAACCGATAACACTTCGACAGCGTTTTCGACAACGTTTTGGTCTTGACTGGAATTTTAAGGAATATGACGCAGCGTATGTCGAACATTTTAGAGCTGGGGGAGGAAGGGTGTTATCATTATGCCCATCATTATGCAGGAACGTTTCGAAAGGAAATGGGGCTGGACTGCCTAATAATCTTTATTAAACAGAGTCTAGTTGTAACACTATGAGCTGGTTTTCCATTATCTTAACGATTACAGGACTCTGTCTCTTTGAGACAGTAAGTAGCATCGACAATGCAGTCATCAATGCAGAAGTCCTCACCACGATGAGTCAGAGGGCAAGGAAGTGGTTCTTGCTGTGGGGCCTGTTGATTGCTGTGTTCCTTCTTAGAGGCCTGTTGCCATGGGCGATCGTTTGGGTTGTTACGCCCTCACTTGGCCCGATAGGAGCACTAACTGCCACTTTTAGTAATGACCCATCGGTTAAGACTGCTATCGAACAGTCTGCGCCCATCCTTTTGATTGGCGCTGGAACGTTCCTCATCTTCTTATTCCTCCACTGGCTGTTCATGGAAGACAAGCAGTATGGCCTGCCAACAGAACGTTTCTTTCGTGAGCAAGGTGTCTGGTTCTATGCCGTTGTTTCTGTATTGCTTGCTACTATTGTCTGGTTCGCGCTAAGAAAGAATCCCCTCATGGCATTCGGTGCTGTTGTCGGTTCCACTGCGTTCTTTATCACACATGGATTCAAGCAGAATGCGGAGCAACAGGAAAAACAGTTGATGCGCAGGCACCTTTCTGATATCAGCAAATTACTGTATCTGGAGGTCATCGATGCGACATTCTCTGTCGATGGCGTGCTTGGGGCTTTCGCCTTCACGCTCTCTGTCCCGCTCATCCTTTTGGGCAATGGTCTTGGCGCATTTGTTGTAAGAGAATTAACCATGAGAAACATCAATCGTATCAAGAAGTACAAGTATCTGAAGAATGGTGCGATGTACTCTGTTCTGTTCCTGGGGATAATTATGCTGCTGGACAGTTTCAATTTTCATATTCCGGAATGGATCAGTCCAGTAATCACGTTTGTCGTGGTCGGATATTTCTTCTGGAAGTCAAAGACTGCGCTTCATTGATGGCATTGTTTTGTTACTACTTTATACTCCACACTATAGAAAACTTTATATAGAAACCGAAAACCTGTCTTTTTGGGGGTAAGAGCAGTATATTCTCCTATTCACCTCTTTTTCCCCGGCAGAGCCTCCTTGTGGGGCTTTGCCTGGGTTTTTTCATCATGTTGTTTCTTATGATAAACAGCCCTTCCAATGGCAAAGCCTAAAAATATCCCACCAAGGAAGATGAACGATACGCTTATCGGCGTGAAATCAAACGCAAACCCTTCGCTTTGGTTTGGCGGCGTGAAATAGATATCAAGGTTGCTGAGTTCCAATGCGTATTCTGAATAAAGCAATGCCGAGTACGGGTTGTCCTTCCTAAGCGCATCCGCATACTCATAATAACTATAGCCGAGGATCGGGAAAATGTTACGCTGCTGCTCTTCAATAATCGCTTTCTTTGCGGCAGTAAGTTTCCTATTGAGCAACTCAAGCACGTCCTGCTCTTCTACGCCAAGTGTTGAGAGGATCGTATTCACTTCAGATTTTGCGATGGTCGCTTTGTACAGGCAGAGTTCATAGTTTCCCCTTGCGTAGTCGATATAGGCCCGCTGAAGATCGCTCTCAACAGAATCCAAGACTCCTGGAAAAAACAGCTGCAGATACTGGAGATGTTCTTCTGCTTCGGCAATTTTATCAGTACAGGAGGCCTTAAGTGTCTGTTGATTAAATTGGAACAACTTTCCTTTGCGATTAAAAAAGTTCGTCCAGGATAGCGCACTATTAAGTCTTTCCATCGAGAATGCAAGTTGTGAGATGCTCGTGTTTGTATCATTATGCTCGAGTCCTGCAAGGCTTTGGTTCAAGAGGTCATTTGCATCGGTCAATCGGTCCTTTACGACCATATAGGTCTCAAGATCAGTGATTGTGTTGACCGTTTGCTTTCCAGTCTTCTCATTAAGCTGGTTGATGCGCTCTTTTGTCTTATAGATCATCTGTTCTATCTTTGCTTCTGAAAGGCCCTCGCGAAACAACGAGATCATGGTGTATTTCACGTTCGCGCCAAAGCAGTAGCTTGCGGCGGAATAATATTTTCCCTGTTCCTGCAGTTTGGTTCCCTGCTGTGTAAGGTTTATCGCATCCGCCCAGTCATCAGTAAAGGTACTAGGGAACGTTTCCTGCTTTGATTCCTTGTTCAGGCTTAAAGAGCGTTCGCACAACTGCACCGAAAGGTTTCGCATCGTCTCCAGATAGGATGGGTCAATGGTGATATTCTTCCCATTCTGCTCAAAATGTTTGCCGGTAAATTCAAAGAGCGCATCGTCGATGTCTCCTACTTTTACCACAGTGATATTATTCTGTTTGCCATACTCGACAAGATCCAGCGTCTGATTGCTCCCGTTTACTTCCTGTTCATACGGGATGAGCACTTTGGTTATGCCATTACCTGCCGCAGCATCAATTTTTGTGCGCACATAACCGACTGGGCCTATAAGGCCGCCAGAATTGATCGTTCCGGTCATTGCAACGCTCTGATTAAGCGTGATGCCATTGAGAACCGAGATGGTAAGGATTGTTGCCGCAGCTCCGGCAGATGGCCCACCGACAAGATTCGAGTCTGCCTTGATCGTATAGAAAAAATCGTACTTGTTGCAGTTGCTCTTGAGGAATTTGCAGGCGACATCCTTTGCGAAGCGCGTGGAGAGTTGCGTATCAATCTTGGATGCAGGGAACGATTCGATGAAAACCCTTCCTTTTCCAGGCCTGATCTCCAAGTGAAGATTGGCAAGGCTTCCGCCGAACACGCCGCTCTCGCTTTCTGAAACTGCAAGGAGCTTAAGGCTGCCTTGTGTTAGGGCAAAGGTTGTTGGGATCAGCAATAGCGCTAGAGCAAAAAACACCATACCATATCTGCGCATTGCTGTGTGTCTCATCGTGATGAACATCTCCAAGAGTAAGCGCCTCATGAAGAGAAAGCAGCGAACTGTTTATATGGTTTGTGGTTTAGGATAATTTAGTGTAGTTTTGGTATGGATAATGATGCTAACCTCGGTAGGCACGAAGCATATCTCAAGTTTTTCGTGTCAGAAGCATCCTGTTTCACTTTCTGAAACGCTTTTTGTGTTTGGTTTCAGCAAAATAGTTGTGCTGTTTCAGCGTATGATATGTCATGGCAAAAGCCTGGAGGAGGGTTATATGACAAACAAAGCATGGATACCGATGGCTGGTGTGATTGCGATACTATTGATAGGGATCGTAACAGCACAGAGCCGTGATTCAAGCACCGAACAGCAGGGCATGATGGGTGGTAGTATGGCTAGTCACCACACGGACGGTATGGGAGATGCCATGAAAGGGATGAATATGAAAGATATGGAAAAGATGCATGGTGCCATGGGAAAGTACCTAAAAGACAGCAATGCACCAAAGGATCTACAAGAGATGCACGCGCAGTGTGGGAAAATGATGGGGTAAGATAAAAAAATGAACACAAAGAAACTGCAGGAGCGGATATGAGATTCTTCGTAGGATGGAAGAGTTTGGCGCCTCTTTCCCTTCTATCCTGCCATTAGATTTTTATACGCAGGGAAACACAAGGAACACACAATGATGGATGATATGAACAATATGATGTCTGGGAGCATGATGTGGCATCACTACACATACATGTATGTCTATCCGACGATTGTCGGTTTAGTTGTCCTTGCCGGCATCGTGTACCTCATCTACTGGCTGTTCGCAAAACAAGGCAGTGTTCCGCTCAAGAAACAAACGCCGCTCGAAATCTTAAAGGTACGCTATGCGAAAGGAGAAGTATCCGGAAAAGAATTTGAAAAGATGAAGAGACAATTGGAGTAATGCTATGGAAATATCCGAGAAGAGGCTGATCATCGCTATTGGTATCGTCTTCTTGCTAGGTGTATTCTTTTCCATCGCAAACGGTTATTACACGCAACAGACCGGTAACCCGTTTCCATTGATCGCCTATGCGATCGCCTTTATCTCACTAGCTGTCGGAAGTGCGCTTGTGTTGCTGTTCCAGTCACGCATCAACCGCATGCAGCTTGAAACCGTGCTTAAGATACTTCCTTCTGACGAACGAAAGATTATGGAGATTCTTGTTGAGCGCAGTGAAATCGAGCAGAAGCACCTTGTGGTGTTGAGCGGACTATCAAAAGTGAAAGTTTCACGGGTACTGACAAAGCTTGAACAGCGAGGGATTATCGAGAAGAAAGCTTCAGGATATACGAATCTTGTGCTGCTCAGATTATAAGGTAAAATTCAATAAAAATCAAGGGGTATGTTTTTTTACGTTTTATCACTCCTGGTAATGTAATACAGCATCACTTAAGGTTTACCACATCTTGATCTGATGGTTAGCAATGAAGTCGTACCCATGTTGCACTGCATCTGGCTGTCTGTTCCACAATGCTTCTAAACCTGTACTAACCATAGCAAAATGCTGCACTTCACAATGAACACGAAAGAACTCTAAAGCAGGGTCTGGAATATCAAACGTAGTGACAAGCCTTAAAAGGTCAGGATAATCAAGATTATCGAGCCGTTCGTACGCTGAAAATGCAGCCATGCATGTATCCCAATCCCCATTGGTTGCCCTATCGATCAAAAAAGATACGTGATCCTTATTGTATTTTTGCAGGAATTGTTCATAATAGTGCTCTCTTACAGGTTCTAAACGAAGGTTAACACCAAGGCTTTCGGCAAATCTGAAATAAAGCATTTCATGAGATGGCTGCGAACCGCCAAATTCCTCGCCAATGTTCTGTAAGATCAGTTTCTTATCTTCAGGAGTTGATGCTAAACTCCCCAACACCCAGAGAAATTCAGAAAAATGCCCTCTGGCGTGGTAGAGCAATCGCGCAAAATACTGTTGTTGTATTTTAGTGAGCGCTGATGGCAAAAAAAGAGGGATCTTTTTATGTGCCACATTATTGTACGCATCCCACTCCTGCAAAAAATCGGGAAGGTGTTTGTTCATGGTCTCATTCCGGATCAAATGCAAATATCTGTACACAGGCATGTGGGAAGTCTTCTTTTACCTCGACAATCGCTGCTTTCAACATCGCTTCAAATAGTTCTATACCAATGCTCGACACATAATCGTGGCCATTGTAAGCAATAACTTTCCCGACGCATACATCTGCAAAACCAACGGATTTTATTGCCTCTTGGTTGAGTTTCTGGATCTCAAAATACACCGGCTTTCCATGCACAGGTATAATGTCATATATTCCA
>OBEQ010505316.1_pt1 | contig 21939 bp, 19 predicted proteins | sample 1670901 | NCBI WGS metagenome assembly OBEQ01 (sample SAMEA104232315, study PRJEB22302) | groundwater metagenome | biome: forest; feature: aquifer; material: groundwater | place: USA | collected 2011-08-07 | depth 5.4 m
CTTCCCGGGACGGGGCCCCTGCGCCCCGCCGTTGGGTGTCCGCTCGATGGAGAGGGTTAGACCGCTGGTGCCCTGACGCGTACGTGGGGACCCCGCCGCTCGGGGAGCGCGATGTGATGTTGTTCATTGCGCGCAGTGTGCTTGGACCACCGGTTGCGTGCAACCGTTGCAAGGCAACGATCCGTCGGGAGACCGCACCAATGTTGAGCTGCATTTGAGTTCCGCATTCCCAGAGGCCGCTGCTGGCTCGCTGACCGCGCGGAGGGACGGGCAGCCGGCGACAGCGCCTATGTATTCCCAATCATCCGTCCGAGCGGCAGCACTGGCACCTAAACGCCAGGATTCGTGACGAAGCGAGTGGGCATCTCGTGAGAGCCGTGATCGGTGTTGCCCGAGGCGCTGCGAGTGCGAACCATCGGTTGGGTGCATCGGTGTGTGCTGACGACGCAAGCGGTCTAACGTGATGTAGAGATCACCTTCTCATTCCGCCTCTAGCCTTGCCGCTCACCAGAGTTGACCCGGCTGTGCTCACCGGAACTGACCCAGCGATAGGGGTTGGGAATCGGGATGAAGAGCCTTCAAGGCGCGCAGGCAACGTTGCCATGGCGCGCAGGATCGGATCCACGCGAGGTCACGATGCGGCCTGCGCAGATCGCTGCCGCTGGCTGAATTGATCGACGAGGGCTTGTCCTGGGGGTTCCACCCCCAGCCCCCCAGGTGCTTGGACTGCGCAGACACCGGTGCTGGTGGGCATTGGCTGCGAGAGAGCGGGGGGTTCGATGAAGACGCGGTAGAACTGCGCTGACAGAACGGGCGCGGCGACCGCAACGACCAGCAAGTAGTTCGAGCCGCCGCGCCCCACTCGTGTTGACCGCGAGTGCGCGCGCAGTATGTCACCCGGCGCAGGTGGTCGTCGATGCGCCAAGCCCCGTCGCCAGCGGCACGCGCGCTCGCAACGCTTGCGAGCCCGTGCATGCGTACTGCAGAGCAAGGCCCAAGCGCAAGGCAGCGCACGGGCATTCGTCTGCGCGCGCTGCGGCGCCGAGGTGCTGGTATGCAGCCGCTGCGACCGTGGCCAGCGCTACTGTGGGCGCGCCTGCGCACGTCCGGCGCGGCGCCAGTCGCTGCGCGAGGCCGGCCGGCGCTACCAGCGCAGCCGAGCCGGGCGCTTCGCGCACGCGCGGCGCGCCAGGCGCTACCGCCAGGGGCGGCGCGAGCAAGAGATCGTGACGCATCACGGTTCACAAGCACCCGGTGCGCCAGCCACAGTGCAGGCAGACCCGCGCGCGGCACAAGCGGCCGCGGCGGGCGACGGCGCCGCGGCGGCCACGAGGCATTGCCACTGGTGCGAGCGCGAGTGCGTGCCGTTGCTTCGCCGCGGCTTCCTGCGCCACGGGCAGGTCTGGGTTGCCTCCACCGTTGCCCCAAGGAGCGTGCATGGCCGACCGCCCTGACAGCGACATCGAGCTGCACCAGTTGCAACTGCGCTTCGCCATGGCCCGAGTCAGCGACGAGCGCGCCGTGCAGCGGCTGATGCAATCCATCGACGTGTGCGGGCAGCTCGTGGCCTGCATCGCCGTGCGCGAGGGTGCCGGCGAGGCCGCGGCGCTGGTGCTCATCGACGGCTACCGACGCGTGGCCGCGCTGCGTCGGCTTGGGCGCGACACTGCGCGCGTGCAGTGCGCGGGCGGCACGCTCGCCGACGCGCTGGCCCAGCTGCTCGCGTGCGCGCAGTCGCGCTCGTTGGCGGCCATCGAGCAGGCGCTGCTGCTGCTGCGCGAACTGATCGACGGCCAGCATCTGTCGCAGCGCGAGGCCGCGCGCCAGTGCGGGCGCGACGCGAGCTGGGTGCAGCGGCGGCTTCTGTTGCTGCAAGCGCTGCCCGAGGGCGTGCTCGAAGCGGTGCGTGGGGGCAGCGTGTCGAGCTGGGCGGCCGTGCGCGTCGCGCCGTTGGCGCGCGCCAATGCCGATCACGCGCAGCGGCTGCTGGCCGGCATGCGGGGCCAGGCGCTGTCCACGCGCGATCTGCAGCTCTGGTTCGCCACTACCAACGCGCCCAGCGCCGTGAGCGCGAGCACATGCTCGACCACCCGCGGCTGCTCATCGACAGCGTGCGCGAGCGCGAACAGGACCGCGCGGCCGCGCGACTGAAGGACGGCCCCGAAGGCCAGGCAGTGGCCGAACTCGCTCAGCTGCAGGCGCTGCTCGAACGCGCGCGCAAAAGCCTGGGCGCCTTGCAGCGCCCAGCCAGTGTGCCGTTGATCTGTGCGTGCCGGCGCGTGCGCGCGCGGCTGAGCGAGCTCGACGGCGAACTGCGGAGGTTCATCGATGACGCCGATCCAGATGCGCGACAGCGTGCGGGCCTTGCAAGCGCAGGGCCACTCGCTGCACGAGATCAGCCGACTGCTGCACATCTCGCGTAACACCGTGCGGCGCATCCTGCGCGAGCCGCCGCGTGCGGCGCGCAGCTCGACGCTGGACGAGGCGCTGCAGCGGCGGCTCAAGGACATCTACGCGCGCGCGCAGGGCAACGCCGTTCGCATGGGGCAGCTCCTCAAGGACGAAGACGGCCTGGTGCTGCCGTACAGCACCCTCACGCGCTGGGTGCGCGAGGCCGACTTGCGCGCGCCGCCCAAGCGCGCCGGGCGCTACCACTTCGGGCTCGGCGAAGAGATGCAGCACGACACCTCGCCGCACCGCGTGGGGATCGCCGGCAAGACCGTCACCGCGCAGTGCGCGGCGCTGACGCTGGCCTGCTCGCGGCGGCTGTTCATCCGCTACTACCCGCGCTTCACGCGGCTGGAGGCCAAGCACTTCCTGCTGCAGGCGGTGCTGTTCATGCAGGGCGCCTGTGCGCGCTGCGTGATCGACAACACCAGCGTCGTGCTGGCCGGCGGCGCCGGGCCTGAGGCGGTGTTCGCCCCTGAGATGGTGGCCTTCGCCGCGACGCTGGGCTTCGCCTTCATGGCACACCGCGTCGGCGACCCGAACCGCAAAGGTCGCATCGAAAGGCCCTTCTTCTACGTGCAAACCAACTTCCTGCCCGGGCGCACGTTCGCCGACTTCGACGAGCTCAACGCGCAGGCGCTGCGCTGGTGCATCGAGGTGGCCAACGCCAAGCCCAAGCGCGATCTCGGGGCATCGCCCGAAGACGCATACCGGCAGGAGCTCGCGCATCTGCACCCGCTGCCGGCGGTGCTGCCGCCGGTGTACGAGGTGCTCGATCGGGTGGTGGACCTGTACGGCTTCGTCAGCGTGGACACCAACCGCTACTCGGTGCCTGAGCGTCTGGTGGGCAAGACGGTGACGGTCTACAAACACTACGCCGAGATCGACATCCAGCATCGTGGCGTATCGGTGGCGGTCCACCCCCGCCTGATCGGCCAGCGCGACGTTCGCCACACTGCAGGACATCACACCGTGCCGCAGCGTGCACCGCGCGAACCGGTGCTGGAGCAGGAACTGCTGCGCGGCGAGCACGAGGTGCTGCTGCGTTACACGAGCGCGCTCAAGCAGCGGCACCATCACGGCCGCGGCGTGCGCGCGCTGCGCCGGCTGCTGCAGATCAAGCGCACCTACCCGCGCGAGCCGTTCCTGGCGGCGGTGCAGCAGGCGCTGAAGTTCGGGCTGTTCGATCTCGCGCGGCTCGAGCACCTGGTGCTGCGGCACGTGGCGGGCGACTTCTTCGCCCTCGGTGGTGATGACGGCGACGACGATGATGACCCCGCGTGAGCAGCTGCGCGCGCTGCTGCAGGAGCTCAACTTCAAGGGCATGGCGCGCGTGCTCGACGACGAGCTCGACGCTGCCGAGCGCGACGCCGCGCCCGTGGTCGAGGTGCTGCGCCGCCTGCTCACCGAGCAGGCCTTGTAGCAGCGCGAACGCCGCCTGGCGTACCGCATCGCGCAGGCGCGCGCACCCTGGCAGTGGACGATCGACTCGTTCCCCTTCGCGCAGCAACCGGGCGTGAGCAAGGCGCAGATCCTCGGCCTGGCGGGCCTGGAGTTCGTGCGCCGCGCGCAGAACCTGGTGCTCATCGGCCCAACAGGCACCGGCAAGACCGGAATTGCGATCGGCCTGCTGAGGCAGGCGTGCCTGAACGGCTACGCCGGGCGCTTCTACAACGCGCAGGCGCTGTTCGACGAGCTGTACGCGTCGCTGGCTGATCGCAGCACGACGCGGCTGCTCAAGGCGCTGTCGCGCATGCGCCCGATCGTCATCGACGAGCTCGGCTACCTGACGCTCAAGCCTGAGCAAGTCAACGCCTTCTTCCGCCTGATGGACCAGCGCTACGCGCACGTGAGCACGATCATCACGACCAATCTCGACTACCCCGAGTGGTACGAGCTGTTCGCCAATAAGCCGCTGGTCGATGCCCTGCTGGATCGGCTGCGCCATCACTGCATCACGATCCGCATCGACGGGCCGTCGCTGCGCGAGCCGGCGCCTGTTACCGTCACCGAAATCTCTGCAGAGGTCACCGCATCCAAACCCGTCCTCTCGCGTGCAAGCCGCTCGGCTCGCAAGCTCGCTTGACAACTCACATGCGCGGGGGCCGCAACGACGCGCCGTCGGCCGGCACGCCTACGACTGCTGTCCTGGTTGCCTTGCAAACAGCTGCGCACTTGCTGGGTCAGCTTCCAGTGAGCAGGCCTGGGTCAGCTCTGATGAGCGCTGAGGCGCTAGCCACAAGAATCCAAACATGGCAATGTTGTATGTCCACATCTTGCTACTTTCTGAACGTCCGATCGACCAGCCCCAGACTCTTTGCGAGACCGTAACGCATCCGCCACAGTCGCAACTTGGCGTCCCATACTGCTCCATGCTGGATCGCCCGGCGGCGAAGTTCGATGTCGGGGATTCGAACCTTGACGAATGTGCGGTCGGTGGGGGGGCCTTGATCGACCACCAACTCGACGGTCGTATAGCGCCTCATGTTCCTGGGCTCCGCGTCCAGACGATAGCGGACACAGACCAGCGCGTCGCCGAAGCGCTGGGCGAGTTTCACCGTTCCCGGTTGACCGGGCGACAGCTTCTTGATGACTCGCGTCTGCTTCGGGCTACTCATTGTCTTGGTCTGCATGCCCTGCGCATCGCTCTTGACTCCCTCGACGTACTGTATATTAATACAGTATCGAATCAAGGCATAACCAAGGCACCCCATGGCCACCACGCCTCCTGATCCTGCGTCTTCTCCTGAAGCCCGGACGCCACCTCGCCTGATCGACGAGGTGCGCCAACGCATTCGCTATCTGCACTACAGCCTGCGCACCGAGCAGGCCTACGTTCATTGGATATCGGCCTTCGTCCGTTACCACGGCATGCGACATCCGTCGGAGATGGCAGCGCCCGAGATCGAGGCCTTCCTGTCGTGGCTCGCCAGCGAACGCAGCGTGTCGGTGTCGACCCACAAACAAGCGCTGTCGGCGTTGCTGTTTCTGTACCAGAAGGTGTTCGGCCTCGACCTGCCATGGATGAACGAGATCGGCCGGCCCAAGAGTCGGATCCGGCTGCCCGTCGTCTTCACCCGCGACGAGGTCGCCCGCGTGCTGGCCCCGCTCGAGGGCGAGCGGCGTTTGTTCCTCGAACTGCTCTACGGCACCGGCATGCGCATCAACGAGGCGCTTCGGCTGCGCGTGAAGGATGTCGAATTCGCGCGGCGCGCCCTGATCGTGCGCGAAGGCAAGGGGGGCAAGGACCGCGTGGTGATGCTTCCGATGGCGCTGATGTCGGCCCTGCGCGAGCAGATGGCGCATGCGCGCGCGCTCTGGGCCGCCGATCGGCAGCTGAATCGGGCCGGTGTCTACATGCCGTTTGCGCTCGACCGGAAGTACCCGCGGGCCGGCGCTTCCTGGAGCTGGTTCTGGGTCTTTCCTCAGCCCGAAGTGTCCGTCGATCCGCGCACCGGTGCCGAGCGCCGCCATCATTTGCAAGACCAGTCGATCCAGCGCGCCTTCAAGCGCGCGGTTGCACTCGCCGGCATCCACAAACCGGCCACTCCCCATACCTTGCGGCACTCGTTCGCCACCCATCTGCTGCAAAGCGGCTATGACATTCGCACCGTCCAGGAGCTCCTGGGCCACGCGGATGTGAGCACCACCATGATCTACACGCACGTGTTGAAGATGGGCGGCGGCGCGGTACGCAGCCCGCTCGATGTGCTGCAGATCGCTGCAGGCCAAGAAGAAGGCTGCGCCGACGCTCGCCGCAGGGTGGCATCCCCGTCGCCAGACGCGGACGGCACTTGCGCACCCTACCCGACCGCCTCGGCAGCCGCCAAGCCACGTCCGCCTCGCGCGCGAGAGCCGCTCGGGCAGTACGTCGCCTTCGTCGCGCAGCGGGGCCAGGCCAGGGAGTCCCCACCGCCGCCACGTGCCGGAGTGGAGGCGATCACAGCGTGCCACGCGTAACGTCCTCTGTCGCATGCTGAAGTGCCGTGTCCCTCCCTCGCTACGCCGAACTCCACTGCCGCAGCAACTTCAGCTTCCTCTCCGGCGCGTCGCACCCTGAAGAGCTGGTCGGGCGCGCCCATGACCTCGGCTATGCCGCGCTGGCGATCACCGACGAGTGTTCGTTGGCCGGGGTGGTGCGGGCCCATGCCGAGGCCAAGGAGCGGGAGCTGCCGCTGATCATCGGCAGCGAGTTCCGGCTCACGTTGCCGCCGCAGGAAGAGAAGAAGCCGGCGAAGACGAAGACACCCGCCGGCCCGCCCCACGCCCGCCTCATCACGCTGGCCCAGACCCGCCGTGGCTACGGCAACCTGTCGCACTGGATCACGGTCGCGCGGCGGCGTGCCGCCAAGGGCGAGTACCTGGCACACCCCGGCGACCTCGAAGGCAAGGTGCCCGAAGCGCCCACGCTGACCGGCCTGCCCGAGTGCCTGGCCCTGCTCGTGCCCGACGCCACCCAGTCGTTCGAAACCGTCTTCGCCCACGCGATCTGGCTCAAAACCTGGTTCCAGGACCGCGCCGGCATCGCGCTCGAGCTGCTGCACCGTCCCGGCGACGATGCGCTCACCCATGTCGTCGAACGGGTCGCCCAATTCACCGGCCTGCCCATCGTCGCGGCCGGCGGCGTGCTGATGCATGTGCGCTCGCGCAAGCCCCTGCAAGACACGCTCGCCGCCACCCGGCTCGGCCTGCCGGTGGCGCAATGCGGCTGGCAGCTCGAACCGAATGCCGAGGCGCACCTGCGCCCGCGCGGGCGGCTGGCCGCGCTGTACCGGCCCGAATGGCTGGACAACACGCTGGCCTTTGCCGGGCGCTGCAGTTTTTCGCTCGCCGAGCTGCGCTACGAATACCCGCAAGAGATCGTGCCCCCCGGCGCCACGCCGGCCAGTCACCTGCGCCAGCTCACCGAGCAAGGTGCGCTCAAACGCTACCCGCCCGACCAGCATCCGCAAGGCATCCCGGCGGGCATCCGTGATCAGATCGAGCACGAGCTCGCGCTCATCGAGCAGCTTCGTTTCGAGCCGTATTTCCTCACCGTGGCCGACATCGTGCGCTGGGCGCGCTCGCAGAACATCCTCTGCCAGGGCCGTGGCAGCGCGGCCAACTCGGTGGTCTGCTATTGCCTCGGCGTGACAGAGATCGACCCGGCACGCGCGACGCTGCTGTTCGAGCGTTTCATCAGCGCCGAACGCGGTGAGCCGCCCGACATCGACATCGACTTCGAGCACCAGCGGCGCGAAGAGGTCATCCAGTACATCTACTGCAAGTACGGCCGCCATCGCGCCGCGCTCACTGCGGTTGTCATCAGCTACCGGCCGCGCTCGGCGGTGCGCGATGTCGGCCGCGCGCTCGGCATCGACCTGCAGCGCATCGACGCCGTCGCCAAGAGCCAGCAGTGGTTCGACGGCCGGCGCATCAGCCCCGAACGCCTGCGCGAAAACGGCTTCGACCCCGACGCGCCGCTGACGCGCCTGTGGGCCGAGCTCACCGGCCAGCTGGTCGGCTTTCCGCGCCACCTGAGCCAGCACCCCGGCGGCTTCGTCATCGCGCGCGACCAGATGTCGCAGCTGGTGCCGGTCGAAAACGCCAGCATGCCCGACCGCACCGTGATCCAGTGGGACAAGGACGACCTCGACGCCGTCGGCCTGCTCAAGGTCGACCTGCTCGCGCTCGGCATGTTGAGCGCGATGCGCCGCTCGCTCGAGTTCATCGGCGCCAAGCTCGCGCGCCCGTTCGCGATGCACGACGTGCCCGACAAGGACGTGCCCACCTACGACATGATCTGCGCCGCCGACACGGTGGGTGTGTTCCAGATCGAATCGCGCGCGCAGATGAGCATGCTGCCGCGCCTGAAGCCGCGCAACTTCTACGACCTGGTGGTCGAGGTCGCGATCGTGCGGCCCGGCCCGATCCAGGGCGGCATGGTGCACCCCTACCTGCACAACCGCAGCCTGCGCGACGACGAGATCGATTGCCCGGCCGAGATCCGGCCCGCGCTGATGCGCACCAAGGGTGTCCCGATCTTCCAGGAACAGGTGATGCAGATCGCGATGCTCGCCGCCGACTTCACGGGTGGCGAGGCCGACCGCCTGCGCCGCGCGATGGCGGCCTGGAAGCGGCGCGGCGGCCTCGGCCCGTTCCATGTGCGGCTGGTTGGGCGGATGGTCGAAAAGGGCTACGACCGCGAGTACGCTGAGCGCATCTTCAAGCAGATCGAAGGCTTCGGCGAATACGGCTTCCCCGAAAGCCACGCCGCCAGCTTCGCGCTGCTCGCTTATGACAGCAGCTGGATCAAGCGCCACCACCCGGACGCCTTTCTGGCCGGCCTGCTGAACAGCCAGCCGATGGGCTTTTACGCGCCGGCGCAACTGGTGCGCGACGCGCGCGAGCATGGCGTGAAGGTGCTGCCGGCGGATGTGCAGACTAGCGGCTGCGAGACCGCGCTCGACGTCGACGCCGGCAGCGGCACCAGCCTGCGCCCGGTGCGCCTCGGCCTGAACCGCATCGGCGGCCTGTCCGAAGGTGCGGCCGAGCGGATCGTCAAGGCGCGCGAAGAGGCGCCGTTCGGCAACGCCGAAGACCTGGCGCGCCGCGCCACGCTCAACGCCCACGACCTGCGCGTGCTCGCCGAAGCCGACGCGCTGCTCGGCCTCGCCGGCCACCGCCACCAGGCCGCATGGGCGGTGGCCGGTGTCGACACCCGCCCGACCGAGCTGCTGCGCGCGACCCGCGTGCACGAGAGCGCCGCCGAGCTCGACGCGCCGAGCGAAGCCGAGACCATGCTGGCCGACTACCGCGCGCTCGGCCTTACGCTGAAGCGCCATCCGCTGGCGCTGCTGCGCGACGAGCTGAAGGCATTCAAGGTCCAGCCGGCGGCGGTGCTGCGCAGCTATCCGTCCGGCCGGCTGGCGCGCGCGAGCGGCATCGTCACGCACCGCCAGCGGCCCGAAACGGCCAAGGGCCCGGTGTTCGTCCCCCTCGAAGACGAAACCGGTGCGGTCAACGTCATCGTCTGGCCGAGCGTGGCCGAAGCGCAGCGCCAGCCGCTGCTCGGCGCCACGCTGCTCACGGTGTACGGCCAGTGGCAGCGCGAAGGCGATGTGATGCACCTGGTGGCCAAGAAGCTCATCGACCATTCGCATCTGCTGCAAGGGCTGGTCAGCCGCAGTCGCGACTTCCGCTGAGTAGCCCGGGTAGGACGCCACCCACAGCGAATTGCGCCCGCGTCCGAACGACGCCGCTGCTCGCGCTACTTACAGTTCATTCACCCGGTCAAGCCGTCGCGCGCCAGACAATCCCGGCCACGCGCACGCGCCGACCCCAACGCAGTCCAGGAGACCCTCATGTTCACGCCCAAGACGGCGCTTCTCACCTTCGTGACCGCCTGCGCCCTTGCGATGGGCGCCTGCCAGCCGGCCGAAGGCCCGGCAGAACGGGCCGGCAAGTCGATCGACAACGCGGGCAAGCAGGTCGGACAAGAGGTCGACAAGGCGGCCGACAAGATCGAAGACGCCGCCAAGGACGCGAAGAAGAAGTAGCCCGCCGCGCACCGCGCAGGCCGCACCTCTGTCGATATCTTCGATAGAGTGCGGCCTTTCCATTGCTGCCGCCGTGTCTGCCTCATGCTGTTTCTGCTGTCTCCTGCCAAGTCGCTCGACTACGACACCCCCGTCCAACTCGAAGCCGCGACTACGCCGCAGTTCCTCGCCCGCTCGGCCGAGCTGATCGAGGTGCTGAAGACCCAGTCGGTGGACGACATCGCGCAGCTGATGAGCCTGTCGCAGCCGCTCTCGGAGCTGAACGTCGCGCGCTACGCCAAGTGGTCGCGCCGCTTCAGCGCGCGCAACAGCAAGCCGGCGGTGCTCGCGTTCAACGGCGATGTCTACGACGGCCTCGCGGCCACCACGCTGAGCGAAGCCGATCTCGCCTGGGCCCAGCAGCACCTGGCCATCCTCTCGGGCCTGTACGGCGTGCTGCGGCCCCTGGACAAGCTGCAGCCCTACCGGCTCGAGATGGGCACCGCGCTGGCCACCGAACGCGGCAGCAACCTCTACGAGTTCTGGGGCGACATGCTGGCCGAGCACCTGAACCGGCGCCTCGCGGCCGACCAGACACCGGTCGTCGTCAACCTCGCCTCGCAGGAATACTTCAAGGCCGTGGATCGCAATGTGCTCGCGGCGCGGGTCATCCACTGCGTGTTCGAAGACTGGAAGGCAGGCCGCTACAAGGTCATCAGCTTCTTCGCCAAGCGGGCACGCGGGCTGATGGCGCGTTATGCGATCCAGCACCGCATCAGCGCACCGAAACGCCTGCAGGGCTTCGACCTCGGCGGCTACGCCTTCGCGCCCGCGGCCAGCGAGCCCGAGCGCCTGGTGTTTCGCCGCCGCATCGCCGACTGATCCTCGAGCGCCTCGAACTGCGCCAGGTCCGACGGCAGCAGATGCAGGTCGGCCGACTGCGCAAAGTGCGCGAGCAGCGCATCGACCACCACCCGCACGCGCGGCGCCAGGTACTGGCGGTGCGGGTAGTGCAGCACGAACTCGCGCGCGCCCGGGTCGTGCCAGCGTGTCAGCACCAGCTTGAGCCGGCCTGATCGCAGGAAGGGCAGGGCGTGGTGCAGGCCGGTCTGCGCGATGCCGGCATGGGCGAGCGCCAGGTCGACCACCGCCTCCGGGTCGCTCACCGACAGCGCCGCGTCGGGTATGAACTCGCTGCTGCGTTTGCCGCGCGCGCCGATGAAGCGCCACGGCGTCGGCCCGGTGCCGGGGTAGCGCACGGCGGCGCAGCGGTGCGCGGCCAGCTCGTCGACATGCTGCGGCACGCCGGCCTCGCGCAGGTAGGCGGGGCTCGCCACCAGCACCACCGGCAAGGCGCAGATGCGGCGTGCGACCAGGCTGCTGTCTTCGATCACACCGCCGCGGATTCCGATGTCGAAGCCCTCGGCCACCAGGTCGGCCGGCCGGTTGTCGAGGTCGAGCTCGATCGTCAGATCCGGGTGGCGTGCCGTCAGCGCCGGCAGCGCGGGCAGCACCCAACGCCGGCCGAACGACATGCCGACGGAGATGCGCACCCGTCCCGCCGGCGTGCGTGCCGACTGCGACACGTCGGCCACCGCTTCGTCGAGCGCGCGCAGCGCCGCGCGGGCCTTGGCGAGAAAGGCGGCGCCTTCGTCGGTCAGCGCGAGCCGGCGCGTGCTGCGGTGGAGCAGGCGCACCCCCAGTTGGGCTTCGAGCCGCGCCAGGCTCTTGCTGACCGCGGCGGGGGTCACCTCGAGCCGTTCGGCCGCCGCGGTCAGGCTGCCGCCGTTCGCGGTCTCGACGAAGGCGAGCAATCCTTGCAGCTGTTTCATTCCGAGATTGTCAACTGAAAGTCATCAATCCATCAACCTCAGGTGACTTCCAGTCGGTGCCGCCCGTGCCTACATTCACGTCATCGGCAACACACAGAGGAGCTCCTCATGAAGATCGGTATCCTGGGTTCGGGCGACGTCGCCAAGGCGTTGGGCGCGGGTTTCCTCGAGCACGGCCACCAGGTGCTGCTCGGCAGCAGCACGCCCGCCAAGCTGGCCGACTGGGCCGCGCAGCACCCCGGCGCGCAGGTCGGCAGCTTCTCCGACGCGGCCGGCTTCGCCGAGCTGGCGGTCGTCGCGGTCAAGGGTTCGGCGGCGGCCGCGGCGCTGCGCAGCGCCGGAGCGCAGCGCCTGGCCGGCAAGACCGTCATCGACGCCAGCAACCCGATCGCGGATGCGGCGCCGGTCAACGGCGTGCTGCAGTTCTACACCGGCATCAACGACTCGCAGCTCGAGCGGCTGCAGGCCGAGTTCCCCGAGCTGCGTTTCGTCAAGGCCTTCAACTCGGTCGGCAGCGCCTTCATGGTCGACCCGAAGTTCGCCGGCGGCGCGCCGACGATGTTCATCTGCGGCAACGACGCGCTGTCCAAGCAGACGGTGCGCGGCGTGCTGACCCAGTTCGGCTGGGACACCGCCGACATGGGCGCCGTCGAGGCGGCGCGGGCGATCGAGCCGCTGTGCATGCTGTGGTGCATCCCGGGGCTGGCGCGCGGCGAATGGGCGCATGCGTTCAAGCTCGTGAAACCGGCCTGAGCCCGGCGAAGGCCCCGCGCATCCTGAGCTTGTCGAAGGAGTAGCAAGTGACTCGCGCATCCGGCAAAATTGCCGGATGAACCAGCAAGTCACCCCCGAACTGCGCCAGTGGATCGTTGCGCAGGCCAGCGCCGGCCAGCCGCCCGAAGCCGTCCTCAAATCAATGCTCGACAGCGGCTGGCAGGAAGAGGTGGCCGCCGCAGCGCTGGAAGACACGCTGCGCGGCTACCTGGTCGAACACGCCAAGGCCAACAACCTGCCGCCGCCGGTGCTGGTGCCCGAGCCGATGCTGCTGGACGGCGCGGTGTCGCTGAACGCCGGCGACCGCGAGGTCAAGGTGTTGATGCACCTGCGCAGCCCGCGGGTCATCGTCTTCGGCGGCCTGCTGTCGGACGACGAATGCGACACGATGGTCGAGTGCGCGCGCAAGCGCCTGGCGCGCTCCGAAACCGTCAAGCTCGACACCGGCACCAGCGAGGTCAACGAGGCGCGCACCAGCGAAGGCATGTTCTTCGCGCGCGGCGAAAACGATGTTTGCGCGCGGGTCGAAGCACGCATCGCCGCGTTGATGCAATGGCCGCTCGAAAACGGCGAGGGCCTGCAGGTGCTGCGCTACCAGCCGGGCGCCGAATACAAGCCGCACTACGATTATTTCGACCCGGCCCAGGCCGGCACCGCAGCCGTGCTGAAGCGCGGCGGCCAGCGTGTGGCATCGCTCGTGATGTACCTCAATACCCCGAAGCGCGGCGGCGGCACGGTGTTCCCGGATGTCAACCTCGAGGTCGGCCCGGTCAAGGGCAATGGGGTGTTCTTCAGCTACGACCGCCCGCACCCGATGACACGCTCGCTGCACGGCGGGGCGCCGGTGCTCGAAGGGGAGAAGTGGGTCGCGACGAAGTGGCTGCGCGAAGCTCGGTTCGAGTGAGCCGGCCGCCGAGCCGCCTCAAGGCCGGCAGCGCCCCCGCGGGGGGCCGGCGCGAAGCGCCTTGGGGGCTCGCGTGACTCTGCCGCTCGCTGGCATTGTTGTCATCGATCTCACGCGGCTTCTCCCCGGTCCGCTGGCGACCCGGCACCTCGTCGAACTCGGCGCCGAAGTCATCAAGATCGAAGGCCCGTCCGAACAGGGCCAGGACGATCCGACCCGCCACATGGGCCGCACGCCCGACGACATCGCGGCCGGCCGCGCCAGCCTCGGCTTTCGCATGCTCAACGAAGGCAAGCAGATGCTGCGCCTCGACCTGCGCGACGCCGCGGGCCGCGACGCGCTGCTCGCGATGCTGCCGCGCGCCGACGTGCTGATAGAAGGATTTCGCCCCGGTGTCATGCAGCGCCTGGGCCTCGGTTGGCCCGAGCTGCACGCGATCAACCGGAAGCTCGTGGTCTGCGCGATCAGCGGCTACGGGCAGCACAGCGTCTGGTCGCAGCGCGCCGGCCACGACATCAACTACATCGCGATGGCCGGCGTGCTCGAGCAGATCGCAAGCGCCGACGGTGCGATCGCCATTCCCAACTTCCAGATCGGCGACCTCCTCGGCGGCACGCAGGCCGCGCTGGCCGGCGTGTTGGCCGCGCTGGTGGCAGCGCAGCGCACGGGAGTCGGTCGCTTTGTCGACGTGTCGATGGCGCATCAAGTCATGCGCCACAACGTGCTCGCTGCTGCCACCTTGGCGACACTCGGGCGGCTGCCCGCGCCGGGCCGCGACCTGCTGTCCGGCGGTGCGCCCTGTTACGGCGCTTACCGGACGTCGGACAAGCGACATCTCGCAATCGGTGCACTCGAGCTCAAGTTCTGGCAGCTCTTGTGTCGAACGCTGGCGCGACCCGAGTGGGCCGAGCGGCATTGGGCGCTCGGCGAGGCGCCGGGCAGCGAGGCCGCGCTGGCGCTGCGCGCCGAGCTCGCCGCGCTCATCGCGGCGCGGCCGCTGCAGCACTGGATGGCGGTCTTCGAACCCGTCGATTGCTGCGTCACGCCGGTGCTGCACCTGCATGAAGCCCAGGCCCATCCGCTGTTCGCGAAGGGGGCTTGCGTCGATTGACGCTTGTCAACCGGATTTACCCAGGCCGCGTTGTGCTTGCGAGCCGTCAGCTCTTCCTTCCAAACCTCTCTGGAGAACCCCATGAACAAGATCCTCGCCGCACTCGTCGCCGCCACTTTCTCGCTCGGCGCTTTCGCTCAAGCCGCGACGCCGGCCGCCAAGCCCGCCGTCACCCCGGTTGCCAGCACCACGACCGCTGCGGCTCCGGAAGCCAAGGCTCCGGCCAAGAAGCATGTGACCAAGCACAAGAAGGCCGCTGCCAAGAAGAGCAAGAAGGCGGCCTCGGCAGCCTGATCACTTCCCTCAAGACGACGACAAACCCGGCTTCGGCCGGGTTTGTCGTTTCTGGTTCAGGCCCGCGCCCGGTGCGACGCCGGGTCGGCCTTGGCAAACGGCCGATTGCGCTCGATGCGCCGCCATTTGCGCTGTTCCCAGGTCTGCGGCCCTTCGAGCGGCCAATGTTCGACCAGCGACGCGACCTCGTCGCGCGGCAGGCGCACGAACTCGGGCCCCGACATGCGCAGCCACCAGCGTCCGCGGCGCAATCGCAAGGGCAATGGCGCGTGCGACTGATGCACCCAGTAGACGCAGCCACGCTCGCCCCAGTACTCGACCCGCTCGAAATTCACCCGCCCGGCGAAGCCGGTGTCGGCCGGAAAGATCAGGCAATGCTCTGCCGTTTCGACCAGCGCATGCAGCAGGTCGCCCGGCGAGTCGCCGCTGCCGCCGTAGACGAAGATGACACGTTCGATGCGCGGCGCGCTGACGCGGTCGACCTCGGTGTCGTCGCGATAAATGATGATGTCCTGGCCGTGCCAGGCAGTGCGCCAGGAAGGGTTGTTCATGGTGCTGACCTCCAGCGCGCACGCTAAGGCAGCCCTCGTGCCGGTCTGTGACCAGACGCATCCAGATGAAAGGATTTTCTTGGGATTGCAGCGATTGGGGCGTGTCTAAAGCAGGCGTTCGACGTCCCGGTGATCCCAATCCAGCGCCGCCTGGATGCTGCCGTCCGGCGCCAGCCGCACGATCTTGAAGTCGTGCATCAAGTGGTCGTCGTAGTACCAGAACTTCACGCCCAGAAAACGCGCCAGGCGCCGCGTGTCACCCGGGCTGCCCGACAGGAAACTCCAGTTGGCGCGATCGAGCCGGCGCGTCTTGCGGTAGTCGGACCAGGCTTGCGGCGTGTCCTCGGCCGGCGCGATGCTCGCGACCACGATGTCGACCGCGGCGCCCTGGCGGTCGGCCGCCGCCTGCAATTCCTCGAGCGTGCGCAGCGTCGCCGAGCAGACGCTGCGGCAGGCGCCATACCCCATCGCGATGACCACCGGCCGGCCCTGCCACTGCGCCAGCTCGCGCAGTGTGCCGTGGTCGTCGGTGAACTTCAGGTCGAGCCGGTAGGCGCTGCCCGGCGACGCACGCGCGACGCCGCCCAGCCCCGCCAGCGCGAACGACAGCATCAGCGATCGGCGTTGCAGCATGCTCAGAACCGCCCGACGATCTTCACACCCGACGGGACCGAGCTCACGTAGCCGATCGCGCCCGCGTTGCCCTTGACGTAACCCAGCACCTCGGCGTCGGTGGCCTTCAGCGGGGGCGCGTTGGAACCGTCGCGAAACGCCTTCTTGGTCCACGAGGCCTGGTACTTGGTGCTCGACATCCGCAGCACCCGTGCCAGGAAGTCGGGCTGGGCGCCGGCATTGTCGACCGGCAGCAGCTTCATCGAGCCATTGAACTGCACCTCGCCGAGGAAGATCTCCTTCACTTCCTCGGGCGACAGCTCGAGCTCGGCGTTGGCAATCACGAACACGTCGCCGGCCTGCGCCGCGCCGCCGGCGGCGACCAGCGCGGTGGCGATCAGCCCGCGTCGCAGGCCTTGCAGGGTGACGGGCCAACGCATCGGCAGCGCCTTCAGAAGCTGACCGCGTATTGCAGCCGCAGCTCGTCGAGCGTGCGGCCCACACCCTGGTCGTTGCTGCGGTTGAGCTCGAACTTCAGCGCCGCGCGCGGGTCTGCGTTGTAGCGCACGCCGAGCACATGGCGCGAGTACGAGCGGCCGTTGGCCTGGGCCAGGAAGTAGTTGTCGGCCGGGTCCAGACTGGCCCGCTCGAAGCGGTAGTACGGCACCCAGCGGTCATGGAAGCTGCGGCCCACCTGCGCGTAGCCGGTCCAGCTGGCGTGGCTGCCTCCACTGCCGCCGAGGTCGGTGTTGTGCAGGCGGTAGTACTCGCCGATGGCTTCCCAGCCGTCGTTGTCGTAGACCGCGTAGCCGCCCAGCATCGCGAGGCGCGTGCGGCTGGTCGGCAGGGCGTTGGCATCGTAGGCGGTCACCGATTGGCGCAGCCCGTGCACGCCGACGGCCAGGCCGTCGAGCGCGCCGTTGAAGCGCTGGCCGATGCTGAAGCCGATCACCTTGTTGCCGTCGTTGTCGCCCGACGGGTTCGGGTCGAGCGAGCCGTTGGCGATGCGTGTGCCGTTGCCCGCGTAGAGGTTGTAAACCAGCTTGCCCGCGCCGGTTCGCAGGCTGCCCGTGCCCCAGACGCCGGTGGTGTGCACCGGCAGGATGCCGCCGTCGTCTTCGAAGTCGAGCATGCGCGGCCGCAGGATCGAGGTCTGGATCTGCGCGCCGTGGTGGAACGCCATGTTCCAGTAGCCGAACGGCGTGTGGAAGCGGCCCAGCCACAGCGTCAGCTGGTCGTTGAACGCATAGCCGATCTGGGCCCGCTCGAGGTCCGCTTCGGTCTCGCCGCCCGAGCTCACGCCGAAGTTCAGCTCGACCAGCGTCTTGATGTGGGGGCCGAGCTCGGGCGTCAGGTAGAAGTCGAGCGAGCCGATCGCGAAGCCGCTGCGCACACCCGCCGGCGCATTGCGGATCTGCGACGCGCCGACATCGGCGAAGCCGTGCACCGCAAGCCCCGAATCGCGCAGATCGCGGTTGTTCGACGCGGTGAGCTGGCTCACGGTCTTCTCGACCTCGTCCAGCCGTGCCGCGGTGGGCGCAGGCGTCGCCGGCGGGGCGGGCGCTGCGGCGGTGGCAGCGCCCGGCGTGCCGGCGAGCTGCTTTTCGAGCTGGTCGATGCGCGTGGTCAGCGCCTCGATCATGCGCAGGCTCTGCTCGAGCTTTTGCTCCAGTCGCGCGGTCTCGGGATTGGCCGATTGCGCCTGCGCGCTGTCGCCCAGGCAAAGCGCCGGCAGCAGCGCCGCAACGGCGATCGCGCGGCGCAAGGCGGGGCTGGCAGGGTGTTTCATGGCGACTCCGGAGTGTGGGCGCGGCGTGCCCGCGCACGCTGCTCGTGCGCTGACAGCCGCGATTCTTCCGCCGCAAGGCCGCGCGTGATCCGATGAGCAGGCCGGTTTTTCCGGCCAGTTCGTGACATGCGCCACGCCAACCCCGTTTTGATCGCAAATCCGGGCCTATTCCACAGATCGATGCACCGGTGTTTGGCCACCATTGCAAGCTCGTGTCTTGTGCGCGTGCGCGCCGTTGTGCCATTCGATGAACAAACTGCATCTTCAGTCCCTGAAGCTGCGTCTGATCCTGCAGATGCTCGTGATCCTGTTGCCGGTCACGCTGCTGCTTGCCTATCAATCGTGGATGGACCTGCGCCGCGCCGAAGTGGTGGAGCGGGCGTTTCAGCTCGAGAGCAAATCGAAAGAGGCCCACGAGCGCTTTCGCACCTTCGTGCAAGGCGCCGCCGACGCGGTCGACACCGGCCGCGTGGCCCGCTCGGCACTCGCCGAGCTCGACGACGTGCGGCGCAACATCGGCGAGCTCGGCGAGCTCGACCCGACGCGCGACACGCGCGAGCTGGCGCGCTCGCTCGACGCCGCGGCCGATGCGCTGGCCGCCAACGCCACCATCGGCGAGGCCTTGAAGCTGCGCGCCACGATCAACTTCGCCGACCAGCAGATCGGCCGCTACGCCGAGGAGTACGAACGCCGCGAGCAGCAGGCCATCGTCCAGTCGATCGCCGCGGTGCGGACCCAGAACAACGCGGTGCTGGCCGCGGCGCTGTTCACGCTGGCAGCGGCGGCCTACTTCGTCTACGGCATGATCAAGCGCCTGACCGAGCCGCTGGCGCGCGCGGTGAAGACCGCCCAGCGCATCGCCCGCGGCGACCTCTCGCCCACGCCCGAGCAGGACACGCGCGACGACCTCGACGGCCTGCTGCAATCGCTGTCGGTGATGGAAGCGAGCCTGGTCGAATCGCGGGCCCAGGTCGAACAGCGCACCCGCGAGCTGCACGAGGTGACGGCGCGCTCGCGCGAGCTGGCGCAGGAGGCCGAGGCCGCGAGCCGCGCGAAGTCGCAGTTCCTGGCCAACATGAGCCACGAGATCCGCACCCCGATGAACGGCATCCTCGGCATGACCGAGCTGCTGCTCGGCACCGCGCTCGAACCCCGCCAGCGCCGCTTCACCGAGACGGTGTACCGCTCCGGCGAGGCGCTGCTCGACATCATCAACGACATCCTCGACTTCTCGAAGATCGAGGCCGGCAAGTTCGAGCTCGACCACATCGACTTCAACCTGCGCACCGTGCTAGAAGACGCGTTCGAGCTGCTTGCGCCGCGCGCGCACCAGAAGCGCATCGAGCTGATCTGCCACATCGACCCCGAGGTGCCCGACGTGGTGGTCGGCGACCCCGGGCGGCTGCGCCAGATCGTCACCAACCTGGTCGGCAACGCGATCAAGTTCACCCGTCACGGCGAGGTCGCGATGCGGGTCGAGCGGGTGTCGCAACCGGGCGCCGACCCGGCGGCCGCGCCGCTGCTCGCGTTCAGCGTGCGCGACACCGGCATCGGCATGACGGCCGAGACGGTGGCGCGCTTGTTCACCGCGTTCACCCAGGCCAACCAGTCGATGGCGCGGCGTTTCGGCGGCACCGGGCTGGGCCTGGTCATCACGCGCCAGCTGGTCGAGATGATGGGCGGCACGCTGGCGGTCGACAGCCAGCCCGAAGTCGGCTCGACCTTTCACTTCCGCCTGGCGCTGGCGACCGGCTCGGCCGCGCTGGTGGCTCACGCGCCGGCCGACCCGGCCGGGCTGCAGGGCCTGAGCGCGCTGGTGGTCGAAGACAACCCGACCAACGCCGCGGTCGTCGAAGCGCACCTCAAGGCCTGGGGCATGCGGGTCTGGCTGGCGGCCAACGGCAGCGCGGCGATCGAGCTGCTGCGCGAAGCGCAGCGCCGCGGCGAGCGGCTCGACCTGGCGCTGGTCGACATGAAGATGCCGGTGATGGACGGCATCGAATTCGCCGAGCGCCTGCGCCTGGAGGCGCACCTGGCGCCGCGCCGCATCGTGATGCTGACCTCGGTGGCGACCGACGAGGACGCGCGCCGCGCGCGCCGCGCCGGCGTCGACCTGTATGTCGCCAAGCCGGTGCGGCGCCAGGAATTGCTGCGCGCCATCGTGCACGTGGGCGACGCCGGGCCGGCCGCGACCCTGCCCGCGTCGCCGCTCGGCGCGCGCGTGCTGGTGGCCGAAGACAACCCGGTCAACCAGGAAGTCATCAAGGCGATGCTCGACACGCTGGGCTGCGTCGTCAGGCTCGCCGGCAACGGCAGCGAAGCGCTGCACGCGCTCGCCGATGCCGAGTTCGACATGGTGCTGATGGATTGCCAGATGCCCGAGGTCGACGGCTTCGAGGCGGTGGCGCGCTTTCGCGGCGGCAGCCACGACGGCGCCGCCTTCAGCAACCCGCTTGATCTGCCGGTGGTGGCTCTGACCGCCAACGCCCTGGTGGGCGACGCCGAGCGCTGCCTGGCGGCCGGCTTCGACGACTACCTGAGCAAGCCCTTCACGCGGCGCCAGATCGAGATGCTGGTGCGCCGCTGGGCGCCACATCGGTCGCAGCCCGCGGTCGCGGCGGCTGCCGCGCCGCGCGAGCGGACGCTGAACGACGACGCCGATGCCGGGGAGACGGTGCTCGACGCCGACGCCATCGACGAGCTGCGGCGCATGGAAGCCGAGAGCGGCGGCGGCTTGCTGCGCAAGGTGCTGGGCCTGTATTCGAAGACCTCGGTGGCGCTGGTCGAGTCGCTGGGCAGCGCGCTGGTCACGCACGACGCCGAAGGCGCGGCGCTTGCCGCGCATTCGTTGCGCTCGAGCAGCGCCAACGTCGGCGCGCTCGCGCTGGCGCGCCAGTGTGCGGCGATCGAGAGCCTGGTCGAGGCGCACGGCTTCGCCGCGGCGCGGGCGCAGGTGCCGGCGCTCGAAGGCGAGCACGCTCGCGTCAGCGCGGCGATCGAGGCACTGCGCGCGGCCGAGCCGGGGGACGATTCGACGACGCGCTGGTGATTCGACCTACGCTTCTTGCATCTCGCGCGAGCTCAAGATGCGAAGCCCAGGCTGCGCATCGAGTGTCGCGCGCAGAAGCGCAGCGGCCACACGCTGCGCCTCGATCGGCCGCACGCCGCGCGGCACCAGTCCCAGCACCGGCCGCAACAGCCGCATCGCCCACTCTTCTCCGGCGCGGGCGGGCTGGCCGATCGCCGCGCGGTCGCCGGCGAGCAGCGACGGTTGTGCGATCACGACCGACTCGTAGCCGAGCTGCGCGACCGCCTGCTGCATCTCGCCCTTGACCCGGTTGTAGAAGACGCCCGAGTGCGGGTCGGCGCCGAGCGCGGAGACGACCGCGAGCCGCGTCGCCCCGGCCGCGCGTGCGGCGCGGGCGGTGTTGACGACGGCGTGCAAGTCGACCTGGCGGAACGCGTCCTTCGAGCCGGCCAGCTTGATCGTCGTGCCGAGCGCGATGTAGACATCGTCGCTGCGATAGAACGGATCGGGCAGGTTCGCGAAATCAACCGGGTTGAGCTGCAGCTTGCGGTGCGGCGCGATGTCGCCGGGGGGCCGGCGAACCAGGGCGTGCACGCGGTTGTACTGCGGGCTGTCGAGCAGCAGCGCGAGCAGGGCGCGGCCGATGAGTCCGGTGCTGCCGGCCAGCAGTGCCACACGTCGTCGGGAGGACATGGCGCAGTGTAGGGCTGCGCCGACGCGAGCCTAGTCATCCCGACGAAAGTCGGGATCCACTGTCAGCAGGTGCGCGTCGTCCCAGAGTGGACCCCGGCTTTCGCCGGGGTGACGGCTCAGAAGATCAGCGCTTCGGCGACACCAGCCGCGCCGGCGGCTTGCTGCTGCGCTGGCCGTCGGGACGCGGGCCTTGCGGGCGCGGCGGCTGCTGGGGCTGTGCGTCGCGCGCCGGAGCACGCGGCGCCGGATGGCTGCCGTTGCCGTTGCCGCGTGCCGGCGGCGCGCTGCTGCGGGTCGGTGCCGGGGCGCGCGAATCGTTGCGGCCGCGGCCCGAATGGCCACCGCCACCGCCACCACCGTGCCCATTCCCGCTGCGCGGGGACGGC
>OBEQ012483100.1_pt1 | contig 21932 bp, 23 predicted proteins | sample 1670901 | NCBI WGS metagenome assembly OBEQ01 (sample SAMEA104232315, study PRJEB22302) | groundwater metagenome | biome: forest; feature: aquifer; material: groundwater | place: USA | collected 2011-08-07 | depth 5.4 m
CGCAAGGATTCATGTGCTTAATAATCGTACAAGCCGGCTCTTTAAACGCATTAACCATTTCCTGCGCCGCGTCCAGGTCCAAGATATTGTTAAACGAAAGTTCTTTGCCATGGAGTTTTTCAGCGCCCACCACGCCGCTTGTGCTTCCTTTTTCACGATACAGCGCGCCTCGTTGATGCGGGTTTTCGCCGTATCGAAGGTCTTGTACTTTTTCAAACTCGAGATTGATTTTTTCAGGAAAGATTTCTGCGGAAGAGATTTTTCCATTCGAGAGATAATTCTGAATCAGTCCGTCATAACGCGCGGTCAAACGAAAAACTTTGGCGGCAAGATCCCGGCGTGTCGCATCGTTCAAACGCCCGTCATTTTTTTTGAGCTCTTCCATGATGCGTGTGTAATCCGCTGGATCTGACACAGAGGCCACAAATTTAAAATTTTTAGCCGCACTTCTCAGCATCGACGGCCCTCCAATGTCGATCATTTCAATAATTTCGCATTCCTCCGTTTTGGTTTTGACCGCGTCCCAAAAAGGATAAAGATTCACGACCACCAAATCGATCGGTTTGATGTTGTGTTCGGCCAGTGTTTCTAAATGTTGAGGATTGTCCCGAAGCGCCAGTAATCCGGCATGAAGATTGGGATGCAGAGTCTTGACGCGTCCTGAGAGCATTTCTGGAAATTTCGTGATTTCAGAGACTTCTTTGAGCGGAATGCCTTCTTTCTTCAGAAGCTGCGCCGTGCCGCCAGTGGAAATGATTTCAACGCCCAGCGAAACAAGCGTCTTCGCAAAATCCAGCACGCCAGTTTTGTCATAGACACTGATCAGCGCCCGTTTAATCCGATTCATGCCATAACCTCTTTCTTAAAATCCTTTGCCAATACTTTTGTTGCCGGTCCGGGACGTCCGCTTCCAATCCTACGCTCATCGACGCGGACCACCGGCAATACCTCCGAAGAAGTGTTTGTGATGAAACATTCTTCCGCCGTATAGACTTCATGGCGCGTCAACGGCCGTTCCACGACATTCCGGAAGCGCTTTTGCGCAAGTTCCAGCACAAACCCACGCGTGACTCCTTTTAAAATACCCGAACCCATCGAAGGTGTCAAAAGGGAATTTTCCTTCACGATAAAAATATTGGAGACAGTTCCCTCAGCCAGCGTCCCTAAAGATCCCAAAAAAAGAAGTTCATGCACATCAGAAGAGGCGGCCGGTTGCGCTGTCCCTGTGTAATCTAAAAATGCGAGGACCCCGCACACATATTGAGACGCTTTGATTTGGGGATCCTGAGCTTGCAAGGTGGGTCTCCGGCCTACGGCTGTACGCAGCGCCACTCCATTTTCATACCAGGCTTCGGGATGTGATTGAAATTCCCTTATGAAAAGAACGAGCTGTCCCTCGCCCTCCGTCTGCCAATGAACAGACAAACGCAGTGTGGCATCCGGCGTTTTGCTTTCTTGGATCGAATTCTCGAGCCACTCAATCAGCTTTTGTTTTGGAACCGGTAAATCCTTGGCCAACGCGGCGCAAGATTGCGACAAACGCAGCATATGTTCTTGTGCGCGAAAAATTTGTCCGCCATAAACACGAAACGTCTCAAAAACGGACGTGCGGTTAAGACAGTCGAGCGTGAGCGCCGCGTTGTTTGAGGAAGCGACGGGCATTCTCTTGGCCGAAAACCGCTGAGAGAACGGCTTCTGCTTTGTATAAAGTTTCATGATATTCATTCCTTGGGTCCGAATCCGCCACAATCCCGGCGCCAACATGAAGCGTCGCGCGCTTTTTTTGGATCACGAGACTGCGGATTAAAATATTAAAATCCATGTTGCCACTGAAACTGAAATAACCGAGTGAACCGGTATACGGCCCGCGTGCCACGGGTTCGAGTTCTTCGATGATCTGCATGCAGCGTATTTTCGGCGCTCCGGTAATCGTGCCGCCTGGAAAAAAAGCTTGAAAAGCGTCTACGGCATCTAAACCTTCTTTCAAAACGCCGCGTACGTTTGAAACGATGTGTTTCACATGCGAATAATTTTCAAGCACCATGAATTCATCCACGCACACACTTCCATATTCGGCAACTCGGCCAAGATCATTCCGCTCCAAATCGACAAGCATGATGTGCTCGGCCCGTTCTTTCTCCGAGAGAAAAAGATCTCTCGAAAGACGCCGGTCTTCGCGCGTATTTTTAGAACGCTGACGCGTACCGGCGATCGGCCGGGTTTCCAGTTTGCGATTCTCCAATTTTAGAAGACGTTCGGGAGAGCCTGACACGATTTGGAATTTTTTGGCATCGAACACACCAAAAAACGAAGACGGATTGATTTGACGAAGCGCGGCATAGACAGCCTCGGGTTTTTTAGAAAGATGGAACGAAAAACGCTGCGCCAAATTAGCCTGAAATATCTCGCCTTCTCGAATGTACTCCTTCGTTTTATGGACCGCCTGAACGAAATCCCGTTCGGCAAACGAACTTTTTAAGTTTATCGCGGCTTCGCTGTTCAGCGCTGACTCATGCCGGGGTTTTGTCCGGTTTGAATCAAAATGACTTCGAATTTCTTTTTCAAATCGTTCAAGTTCTACTTTCGAATCTCGCACCTCAATGAAAATTTCACGTTTTTGGTGGTCCCAAACAACGCAACGGTCGAAAAATAAAAAATAGAGATCCGGCAATAACCGTTTCTTGCCGGCCTTTAAACCTGCGTTCGGTTCCACCAGTTTTTGGCATTCATAGCCGACATAGCCGATGGCTCCGGTTGTAAACGGCGGACATTCTATGGGAGCTCGAAAAGCGTATTGTTTAAGGATTTTCTTTAAAAGAACAAAAGGATTTTCTGAGCTCGTTTTAACGATATTTTTCAACGGCTCACGAAGCGTCGTGCGCCCTTTTTGGTATTCGAGAATCAGGAATGGATTCTTGGCCACGATCGAATAGCGGCCCGCGGAATTTTCCTGTCGCGCGCTTTCGAGAAGAACGCTGGGCGTAGAATCTTTAAAACGAATATAAAATTCAAAGGGCTCGCCAGCCCATTTTATTTTTTTCCATGAAAATGGCGCAACCATTTTATTTCAAATATTGTATCTTTTGTTTCTTTAAGCGGATCTGGAGCTTGAGTTCTTGGATTTCGTCGACGAGCGGCCGAATTTTTTCATTCAACATTAAAATCCGCTCTTCCCATTTCTGACGCTCGGCCTTGGAAAAACTGATGCCCTTACCTTCCTGAAGCACTTTGCGCACGTCCGATAATGTTTTCTGATAACCGGCCAATTCACTTTGCTTTTCTTCCATGTGCGCGCCGTTTTGTTCCAGCTGCTGCTTTAAAAGATTTCGGTTGGCTTCGACCAGCGCCCGAAACTGCTCGATTTTCTTGTTCTGCGTCTTTGCGTAGGCATCGTATTCGTTGCGAAGCTTTCCGATTTCGGCATCCAACGTTTTCTTTTTATTTAGAAGTTCGTTTTTAATCAGATGGATTTGGCCGTGTGCCTGATCGCGCGCCACGATCATTTGTTTAAAAGAAGGGTCTTCCTTGGTCAAACGGTCCAGCTCTTCAGGGTTTTCCTGAAAGAGACAGCCGGATAAAAAAAAGCAGGAAAATAGGAAAAAAATGTGTTGGTTTTTCATCTCGGACTAAATATAGCAGATTCACCGCATTCAGTCCAAACCAAACCACCAACTAAAACGAGACTTACTTTTTCGACTTAAAACTGTCGATCAATTGCCCAACGTATTTTCCAGCGATATCTTTGCAGCCCAGTCCGATGGCAAGGCCTACTCCTAATGCCACGGCTGCGAGCGCTGCTTGAACGAAGAGCTGTAAAATAGTCGTATCGATCTTAAGCTGGTTCAACGACTCCATGATCGTGAAGATCACGATAATCACTTGCGTGAACTGTCCGAGCGATCTTGCCTGCTGTATACCGGCATTCGCGGCGGTCGTGCGAACCGCATTAGCGACGATGCCTGCAAAGAAAATACCCAGCACCAGGAGAAACACGCTCAAAATGACGTTCGGAAGGTATAGAATCACCTGATGAAGCAGCTCGGCTGCCACGGTCAGCTGAAGCGCGTTTACCGCCATCAAAAAAACCACCAGCATCAAAAGCCAATAAATCAAGACGCCGATGATTTCTGAAAGAGTATAGTTGATGTCGCCTTTTGTCAGGATATTGGCAATTCCAATCTTTTCGCTGATCGTATCCAAGCGCGCCAACTTCAGGAAACGTGTAATGACTTTCTGAGCGATCGCTGCCAGCATCCAGCCGATCAATAGGATAAGAATCACAGAAATCAATGTCGGTAGAAATCCCATCACATTGGTCCACATCTGTTCCACAGGCTGTATCACCGTTGTCTGCCAATCCACCACAAGGCACCCCCTTGTTAAAAAATTTATAATTATTATAAAGTTAAAACTATTTAACGATTATATTAATAAAACTAAGCTTTTTTGTCAATTAAGCTTTAAGTTCTTTTTTGGAGAGAATTTTCAGGTTGGGATCGAATAGATAAATGATAGGCACCCCGGTGGCTAGATTGAGTTCGAGCACTTCTTCTTTGGAGAGTTTGTCCAAGCTCATGACAATCGACCGCAAACTGTTCCCATGCGCGGCCACGATCACATTGAGGCCTTTTTTGAGATCCGCTAGGATTTTAGATTCAAAATAAGGAAGTGTGCGAGCGGCTGTGTCTTTGAGGCTTTCTCCGCCCGGAGGGGCCACATCGTAAGAACGCCGCCAGATTTTGACCTGCTCTTCGCCGAATTTTTGGGCTGTTTCCGCTTTGTTCAACCCTTGTAGATCGCCATAATGTCTTTCATTTAGCGCCGGATCTTTTTCCACGGGAATATTGGATTGCCCCAATTTTTCCAGAATCAGTTTCAATGTCTCTTGTGCGCGCTTGAGATTGGAAGTATAAGCGCGGTCCAATCGAATGTTTTCTTTTTTCAGCCGCTCCCCTGCCCTCTTGGCTTCGGCGATTCCTTTTTCGGACAACGGCACATCGACCCAGCCGGTAAAACGATTCTCGAGATTCCATTGGGATTCGCCGTGACGAACCAAAATTAAATAAGGCATTATAGCTCCAAAAACTTGAATGGCTGCTCTTGAATACAAAAGGGAGCCGATTTATTACCAGCTCCCTTTTTTCTTCTTCTTTGAAAAAATTTAGTCTCTTCTTTTCCCGAAAATTCTTAAAAGTTGGATGAACAAATTTACGAAATCCAAATAAAGCGCCAGCGCCCCGAGAATCGTCATTTTTCGTTCGGTTTCAGGGCTCTCAAAACCCATCGCGTGCATGGCTTTGAGTTTCTGCGTATCCCATGCGATCAATCCCATGAAAACGGCAATGGCAATAAACGTAATAACCCAGTTCAGCGTCGAGCTTTTCACAAAAAAGTTCACCAACGACGCCAGAATAACGCCAATCAACCCCATCATCATGAGTCCACCCATCGTGGTAAGATCACGCTTGGTGGTAAATCCGTAAAGACTGAAGAAAAAGAAAGTACCCGCCGTCACCGCAAACGTGGTCATCACCGACGCGCCTGTATAAACAACAAACAGCGGTGAAAGCGTGACGCCGTTTAGAAATGAATAAACGAGAAAAAGCAGCGTGGCCAAACCCGCACTCATCGACATCAGCGCCGCGGAAAGCCAAACCACAAGGCCTATTTCAGCAATTAAAAGTCCAAAAAAGATCCATTGGTTTTTGACAATCGCCGTAAAAAGCTGCGGCTGCGACAAGAGCCAAAATGACCCGGCTGTCGTGACCGCAAGGCCAAGTGCCATCCAAAGAAACACTTTTGAAAGAAAACCGGAAACCGATACTGCGCTTGAGCTAACAATTGTCTTATTTTCCATTTTAATCTCCTTTATAACCTGTCATTGCGAGCGCAGCAACACCGTGTCATTGCGAGCCCGCAGCTTTTGGCGGGCGCGGCAATCTCTGCGATGAAATAACGTCGCAGAGATTGCTTCGTCGGCCTGAGGGCCTCCTCGCAATGACACATAAGTTAAGCTCTTTCTCGCATATGACACCAATTATTCAATCGGAATCTTGATATGCGTCCCTTTTTTTGGACGGTTCGGATTTGCGATCACGTCTTTATTATACTCGTAAATTCTCTTCCATTGCTTGCCATCGCCGTATTCGCGCTTGGCAATATCCCATAACCTGTCGCCGGCTTTGATCACGTAATCCTTCTCACTGACCTTGACAGCGCTTTGCAATTCTTGCTTTTCTTCGATCACTTTATCTTCAAACAAACTCGCTTTGTCCGCCGGAATCATCACTTCCTCGACTTCAGCGATCACGAACTGCGCGTTGCGGTCTTTCTGCATGCCGACAATGTCGTGCGTCGGCGCCAAGGCATCGAGTTTTCCGCGGCTCAAAATACGAATGCGTTCAGGAGCAAGGCCTTGCTGAGTCAGATAATTTTGTACCGCACCCGCACGACGCTCCCCAAGTTTCTGGTTGTATTGTTCGGAGCCGCGGATATCCGCATTCCCTGTCACCAAGATATCGGCCTTGGGATTGTGCTGCAACGTGTACATGGCGCTGTTTAAAATGTCACGAGCGTCATCTCTCAAATCCGATTTGTCAAAATCAAATAAGATTTTGACATTTTTGATGATGCGCTTAATCACCAAAGACGGCTTCATAGGACCTTCGGTTGTTTTGTAATCAAAAATAATTTTGCGGACGTAAACGTACCCCTGATTTCCCCAGGGACGCGACTCTCCCGGAATATCCGGCCACCACCAGTATCCGCTGCGATTCGGATCTTTATAAGGACCCGGCTTGGCGTCTGTCGGCCACCAGGCAAATTTATGAGCCATAAGTTCATCTTGAGAATTTTGGACTTTGGGGAAATTAGACGTATTGGGTGAGTTTGAAAGTTGCGGATTGGCCGTATCGATTGCGCGTTGCGCCCCTGACACAGAAGCATTCATAATTGCGGGACTCGAAGGAGGCGGTATGATTGGCGCTACTTCAGGCTGGGGAAACTGTCCCAAGGCTTCTTTTTTGGAAGAACCGGGATCCTCCGATGACGGTGAAACTTGCACAGGATCTGCATCGGCCGAAGCCATGGAAACAAAACCAAAAGTTGTCACAACAAAAACGCAAACTAGAGATAAACGGCGCAAAAAAGGTGTCATAGTTGGTCCTTAATCTGTCGAGCGGTTAATAATTAAACAGGTGTCTTTGAGGGATTTAGGATACTAAAACGTTTGCCTTGAGTCAATGTTAAAGCGCATTCAGAAAATCAATCAGCTGCCTCAAACGCGCGTAGCCGGAACGGTCAAAATTGAACACAATTCTGTGCACAGATAACCCTTGATTATCATCCTCTCTGAGATCGTCCAGGCGCTCAAAAGAACCCCCGGACAGGATGTCCTGAAAACGTTTATTAATCGTCTCGAGTGTCCGGTCTGTAACCGGTTTTTTGAGCCGGATCAGGTATTGGTCCCTCAAAAAACGGGAAGAGTCATAGTTTTTATAAAAATCTACGACTTCCTCGACAGCTTTGTCAGCATTCTGGATATGACGCATTAAGGACAAGTCGTTCGGCGACACAAGGCCGCCGGCCTGCATGTTTTTTTTGATGAACATAAGCATTGATTTCCAAAAAACGCTGTTCGGCGTATCTACCAGCACCAAAGGCCGGGGCTTGGCCTTTCCGGTTTGCACCAGCGTGAACGATTCAAAACCCTCATCAAACGTCCCGAATCCGCCCGGAAAAAGTACCGTCGCTTCGGATTCTTTTAAAAACATGAGCTTGCGCGTGAAAAAATATTTAAAAAATATCAATTTCGAGTTGCCACGAATCGTTTCGTTCGCCTGCTGTTCAAACGGCAATAAAATATTCAAACCAAAGCTGTTTTTGGCCCCAGCACCGATCATCGCCGCTTCCATGATCCCGCTCGCGCCACCGGTGATGATCATCCAGCCTTTTTTGGCGAGTTTTTTTCCGAACGATTCGGCGAGTTTAAAATCCGGATGGTTTTTCTTCGTGCGCGCGGAGCCGAACACGGCCGCCTTTGGCACCGAACGGTAGGGCTTAAAAACCTTGAGCGCGTAACGAAGCTCGGCAAAAGCTGTATTTAAAAGCCGAAGCTCAACGACATCGAGCTTTTCATCGCGAAGTTTTCCGATATTGAACAGTATGTCATGAAAAATTTCGTTTTCCGCGCCCGGTGGAAAATTGTTTTCCATCAGTTCTATCAAGTCTTTTTTAAAAATCGAAAGGTCTTTGTGAGCCTTTTTCACGAAGGAACCTGCTGAAAAAAAGCGGGAGCTTTAGAGGAGAATTCTACCCTCTCACCCGTAACAGGATGCTGAAAAGAAAGGCGACTTGCGTGAAGCGCCAGGCGTGGCAGCTTTAAACGCTCGAGCATCGCTGCGTTTAAACCACCCGTGACATATTCACGAAATAAATTGAGATCGATGTAAATCTTATCCCCGACAATCGGATGACCCATCAATGAAAGATGGGCACGGATTTGATGCGTGCGGCCCGTGAGCGGTTTGATCTCAAGCCAAGAATAGCCATTCACGGACCAAATAATCCGGTAACGCGTAACGGCTTCTTCTCCGTTTATTTCATCGGCAATGCGTACGGTTTGAAAACCCGAGCTTGCGTCATGGCCCAGACGAATGCGTATCTCCCCTTCGCCTTTCGAAGGCATTCCAAAAACGAGCGCATGATATGTTTTTTCAACGCGACCTTTCAAAAATTCGATGCCGATAAAACGAGCCGCGCTTTCGGTTTTAGCGATGCACACAACACCGCTTGTTTCGGCATCCAGCCGGTGCACGAAGCGGAGCGATGCGCCGATCCATCGGGAATCTTTTTTGAGCAGCGAATGCAAATTAAGCTCGGCGTAGGCGCCAACCGGATGCACGGCCAGCGGCGCAGGCTTGTCGATCACGAGGATTTCTTCGTCCTCATGAATTACCTTAAAATTTGTATCAACAAAAAAATTATCGGCTAAAACACGCGAACGACTGGATTGAAGCACTAGGGCTCTAGGATATAAGCGAAGATCAGAGGCACCACGATCGAAGCGTCCGACTCAATCACAAAGCGCGGAGTATCGATGTCGAGTTTGCCCCAGGTGATTTTTTCGTTCGGCACAGCGCCGCTGTAGGAACCGTACGACGTCGTGCTGTCGGAAACTTGGCAGAAATAACCCCACAAACGGCACTTTTCTTTGAGATCTTGTTGAATCAGAGGCACGACACAAATCGGGAAGTCGCCAGCAATACCGCCGCCGACTTGAAAAAAGCCAATCGATTCATTTTGACTGTTTTTTCGATACCAATCGATCAGCGCGGCCATTTGTTCGACGCCGGACTTCACGACTTGAAAACTGGAAACTTCTTTGCGCATCACATTGGCGACAAAAATATTCCCAAGCGTCGAGTCTTCCCAGCCCGGCGTAAAAATCGGAAGATTTTTTTCAGCCGCCGCGATGACCCACGAATCTTTCGGATCAATTTGATAATATTCCTTAATCGCACCGCTCGTGATGAGTTGATACATGTACTCATAAGGAAAATAGCGTTTTCCTTCCTTGTCCGCTTTTTGCCAAAATTTCAGCACATGCCGTTCGATGCGCCGCATCGCCTCTTCCTCCGGAATGCAGGTGTCGGTCACGCGGTTCATGCCGGTGTTGCGAAGCTCGAGTTCTTCCTGAGAAGTTAGATTTCGGTACTGCGGAACGCGGCGATAGTGATCATGCGCGACGAGATTGAAAATGTCTTCTTCAAGATTGGCGCCGGTCGAGCAAATGCCGTGCACTTTTCCCTCGCGGATCATTTCGGCCAGGGAAATCCCCAATTCCGCCGTGCTCATCGCGCCAGCGAGCGTCACGAACATTTTGCCGCCGCCCTTCAAATGATCGATATAGGCTTGGGCTGCATCCACGACAACGGCCGCGTTGAAATGGCGATAATGATGTTCAATAAATTTTTTGACCGTGGTTCCGTTTTTAAGAGCGCTCGCACTCCCGACTTTCATCTTTTTTGGCATCTGTGTTTGTGTGGGCATTTGTCATCCTCTCGTTTTCATCGATCGTCTACGACGAAACTTTGGATTACTTAGGGGAAAATTAATTTTCCAAATCGATAATAAAAAGCCATTTTTAGTATTTATAACAAAAACGGTAATCGAATGCTAGATAAAAGAGAGAAACTTTCCTCTTCGAATAGTCGACAAATACCTTTTCATTTAAAACGGATTGGCTATAATGAAAGCGTATTTCTTCCATCGAGGAATGATTCCTTCCATTCTTTAAGACCTCGAAGTAGTTCAGCTCCACTGAACGAAAGACAAAAAACCGTCAATTGTTAAAAAAGGGGGGCTTAAACTATGTCTAAAGACAGGCAATGGATATCCGTTTCAACGTTTCTCTCTCATGACATCATTGAAAGAAAGATCTATTTCATCCGCGGCAAAAAAGTCATGTTTGATAAAGACTTGGCTACGCTGTATGGCGTGGATACCGGTCACCTGAATCAGGCTGTTTCAAGAAATCTTGACCGCTTTCCGGAAGATTTTATGTTTCAGCTTAACAAGAAAGAATTCAAAAACTTGATATCCCAATTTGGGATATCAAGTTGGGGCGGCGTCCGTAAAAGACCACGGGTGTTCACCGAACACGGAATACTCATGCTTTCTTCAGTTTTAAACTCAAAGCGCGCGATCCAAGTGAATATTCAAATTATGCGGACATTTACAAAAATCAGGGAATTCATCTTAAGCCACAAAGACCTTCAAAAGAAAATCGAAGAACTTGAAAGAAACTATGACGCCCAATTCAGAGTAGTTTTTGAAACGATCAAGGAAATTGAAGAGCCACTAAAACAAAGAAAAAAAAGAACGATTGGGTTTCACACGTCTTAAAACAAAATAAACGTGCATCTGATTTATTACGAATTATTGGCTCTTCATCAAATTCAACGCACTTCCCGCTTTGAACCATTGGATCTGTTCATTTGTAAACGAATGGGTAAGAAAAAGTTTTTCAATTGATCCATCCTTGTGAATCACGGTCAGATTTAAATTTTTTCCTGGCGCGAAGGATTGGAGTCTTGTGATATTTAACTTGTCATCCTCGCGGACTTTGTCATAATCCGAAGGCTTTTCGAATTTCAGCGCAAGAATCCCTTGTTTTTTTAAATTGGTTTCATGGATGCGCGCGAAACTTTTGGCGATCACGGCCTTGCACCCAAGAAAGCGAGGTGACATGGCGGCGTGCTCGCGGCTCGAGCCTTCGCCATAATTTTCATCACCGATGGCCACCCAACCACGTCCGGCTTTTTTATAGTCTCGCGCCGCTAAAGCTGCCGTCACGGTCTCACCGTTCTTGAGCCAATTTTTGACCTGGCCCGACTTATCGGTAAACGCATTGTTCGCGCCGAGAAACATGTTATCCGAAATTTTGTCAAGATGTCCTCGATACTTTAGCCATAGTCCCGCCGGCGAAATATGGTCGGTAGTGCACTTGCCCTTGGCTTTCAAAAGTACAAACAAATTTTCAAAATCTTTTCCGTCCCACTCGTTAAAAGGAGCCAGTATTTGCAAGCGTTCACTGTTGGGCGAAACAATCACTTCGATTTTAAGCCGCTCTTTTTCAGAAAGCGGCGCGATATAACCCGCCTCGCCTTTGGCATAACCTTTAACCGGCATTTCCGGCGCTTGCGGAGGCGTCAGAACAAATTCTTTTCCATTTTCGGTTTTGATTTTATCCTTGAGCGGATTAAAATCCAGCCGGCCGGCCAGCGCATAGGCCGTCACGATTTCAGGAGACGCAATAAAAGAAAGCGTTTCGGCGTTGCCGTCGTTGCGGGCGGGAAAATTGCGGTTGAAGGAATTAATAATGGAATTCGTTTCGCCTTTTTTAATATCATCGCGTTTCCATTGACCGATGCAGGGGCCGCAGGCGTTCGCAAGCACAGTGCCGCCAATGCGTTCGAGCGCTTGGAGCTGCCCATCACGGCGAATGGTATTGTGAATCTGATCCGAGCCGGGTGTAATCAAAAAATAACATTTCGCTTTAGCGCCCGCCTTCTGCGCTTCGGCTGCCACGTACGCCGCGCGTCCGATGTCTTCATAAGAAGAATTGGTGCAGCTTCCGATGAGCGCCGCTTTTAATTCCGCCGGGTAACCCTTTTCGTGCACGTCTTTAGCCAATTGTGACACCGGGCGCGCTAAATCCGGCGTATGCGGTCCGGTCACATAAGGTTCCAATACCGACAAATCAATTTCAATCACTTCGTCATAAAATCTTTTTGGATCCTTATCAATTTCGGGATCTGCGGTCAGAAATTTTTGAAATTTTTCGGCAAGCTGTGCGATGTCTTCACGCTGCGTCATGCGAAGGTAAGACGCCATCCGTTCATCAAAAGGAAAAACTGAGGTTGTGGCGCCCAGCTCGGCGCCCATATTCGTGATCGTGCCTTTGCCGGTGCAGCTGATCGATTTTGTGCCGGGACCAAAAAATTCCAAAATTTTATCCGTGCCGCCTTTGACGGTCAAAATGCTGCAAAGTTTCAAAATCACGTCTTTCGGAGACGCCCAGCCATTCAAACTTCCTTTTAAACGAACGCCGATCAATTTCGGACATTTCACTTCCCAAGAAAGCCCGGCCATCACATCGGCCGCATCAGCGCCGCCGACACCGATCGCCAACATTCCAAGCCCGCCGGCATTTGGGGTGTGCGAATCCGTTCCAATCATCAAACCACCCGGAAATGCATAATTTTCCAGAACGACTTGGTGAATAATTCCCGCTCCCGGCTCCCAAAAACCAAGCCCATAACGTTGGGAAGCACTCCTTAAAAAATCGTATACTTCGCGATTCGTGTCTTTCGCATTTTTGGTGTCTTCAGCAGCGCCGACACGCGCGAGAATCAAATGATCGCAGTGAATCGTACTGGGCACCGCGACGGACTTGCGCTGGGCCAGCATAAATTGCAAAAGCGCCATCTGCGCCGTCGCATCCTGCATCGCGACACAATCCGGCTTCAAAGACAAATAACTTTTTCCGCGTTCAAACTCCTGCGTTTGAATATCCACCACATGAGCAGACAAAATCTTTTCAGTAAATGTCAGAGGCCGACCGAGTTTTTTTCTTAAAAAATTAGTTTTTTCGTCAAAGCGGGAATACAAATTTTGGATCATGGGCAAAGCGTCATTCATTTTTATTTACACCTTTCTTCGAGATATTTTTATTATACCGAATGCCGAAAGGGTTGTCTTATAAAATCCCCATACGAGCGCCGTGAAACAGATACTGCTGCACATAACCGGCGTCGCACCCCCACTTTTTCTGTCCAAACACGCGCACTCTTTTCTCGGAAATCTTGCGGTTATGGAAATAAAGTTTTCGCACAATGCGGAGAATCCATACGTCGACCGGAAATGCCTCAAACTTCCCGAACCCATAAAGCAGCACGCAATCCGCGACTTTCGGGCCAATACCGGGAAAGCACATCACGCGTTCCCGCGCTTCTTCATATGGCGCTTCGCGGATCGCTTCCAAACAAGCGGGATTGGCTGACACAAACTGCGCCGTTTTTTGTAAAAACGGAGCGCGGTAACCGAGTCCTAGCTGGCGCAAAATTCTCTCATGGCTTTTTGCGATCTGCATCGCCGAGGGAAAACCGGAGTCTTCTTTATTAAAATAAAGAGACAGATTCCTCCAGATTCCTTGAATACGCTTCACGTTGTTGTTGGAGGAAATAATAAAACAGGCGAGCGCTTCCCACGAATTCTGGCGGATCAGACGAAGGCCTTTGATCGCGTGATAACTCGGCAGAAGCGCCGCGTCTTGCTGTAAAATTTTATAAATGCCATCGAGATTCCGCTCGAGATCAAAATAATCGAGCACAACTTGCCTGGCCGAAGAGCTTTGAGTCTTAAAATGCAACTCCTTTCCCTCTTGCCAAAGTTCCATTTTTTCGTTGCCGATACGACCGGAATAAACATTTTGAGGAGACTTTGTAAATCCAAAAACTTGCCCCGAATCCAGTGTGGCTTCGAGATTGAAATCTTTAATCTGGATCTTCACCGCCATGTACCCCAGGGGTGCATCGTTCGGTTATTTCTGCATTCGATAATCAGTCAACGCAATCACGACCAATACCCCGACACCCAACGTGAGATAAAAATGCCGCGCATGCGTATCGGCGCTGAAACCAAACACCCAAGGCATAATCAGGAGACCTGCGGACACGATCGCCTCCAGCACTCCGTGCGCGGAAAATGGAAGTAACTTGAATAAACCCAACGGAAAAGCCGTGCACAGCGTGACAATCAAATGAAGCGTCGCCAACACATAACAAAGCATCGTGGGCGTCTGTGAAAAACCAAAAAGCGTAGGCGCCGCGTAAAAACTCAAAACCACTACGTAATCAAGAACCCCGTGCACTTTAGCGGAAATGATCTTCATGGGACTCCCTTCGTTATTAGACGATCATTTACTATAAATAAATTTCATCTCGTCCTGTTTCATCTCGTCCTTGTAAAGTCATTTTTCTTATGGCATACTTCCGGAACTAAAGAAAAAATAACGGCTTCTTAATCAAATTTTAATCCGAGGTCTTTAGAATAAGTTTGTTTCAATTGTACTCTAAATAGGAGCGCTGCCGAATGAAAAATTTTAAGAACTCAATTCAAAACACCATTTTAACCGTAGGAATTCTGGCTCTGGGTTCACCCACAGTCTTCGCCGCTGCGGGGAAAACAGCGTTGAACAACCAAACATCTGAAACGCCCTCAGGTTTCACACCCACGCAAATATCTCAAAGAATATCGAACGTCTTTGAAGTCGTCACCCAAAAAAATGACGGCTTGCAGCTTTCAGATTCCATCAATCCAATCGTTCAAGAAGCATTGCCATCCGAAAAAACAAATGTTTTAACCAATGGGATACCTTCTGTCTTCGTTTTCCCGACAAGCGTCATCCTGTCCAATAACAAAGTGGTGTCCGTAACGCAGGAAGGGACCAAAATCGACTATACTTATGGCGCCGATGGAAAAATAAGCTCTTACACTTCTAGACGTCTCAGCGATGGGGCCATGAGCACGCATACTTTTACCCGTCAATACGACTCCAAGGGACGACTCCTATCTCAGACTGAAACCACTGGCTCCGAAGACACTACGACTTTCTATACCTATCAAAGCGATACCCAAAGAAGCTGGACGATTTGGCCAGGCAATGCCCAGAGCCCACATGTGGGTCGCCAATTTTTTTTGCGAGGTGAAGATACGTTAGACAGTCAAGGGCGAGTCATAAAAACAATTGATTTCGTCGGTGCTCCCGGCCCCACGACTCATACGTTTGAATACCAAGGAAACAACATAACTGAAAAAATATACTATTCTCTTATCAATAATAACAGTTCCACCGATCGGAAACCGGATGACATCAAAACTTACCAAAGCTTCAGCGGCGATGTACGAGTTCTCACAAAGCATATCGTGAATGCAATTCCGCTCGGAATCCACACACAATCCAGCATCAAAATCTATCCGCTTATCACTGCAAAACAGAGTGAACTCGGGCCATTCCAGGGATTGCTCGAAAAGATTTTTGACAAACTCTTTCGATAAACCACTGCTAAAAAACCCAGACAATTTTGATCTCATTCTCGACCGCTTTAAATTCTTTGTCGGCTGTAATCAATTCACCCTTGCGCAATTTTGCAAGCGCCGCGGCATAGCTATCGGCATAAGCAAGTTTCTTTTGGGCTTTATACAAAGCGGCTTGTTTGGTTATCTCTTTGTCGGCGGACACAATGTCCAGAGGGAACGTCTCAATGAGGGAAATGACTTCCTGCGCTCTCTCGTTGCCATGTTCTTTGATCAAAATGTAATATACTTCTCCCCAATTAACCACACTCATCAAGATTGGATTTTCAGATTCAGCCGCTTTGGTGAAGACATCCTTTACCTTTTCATAACCGGATTCTTTTTCCAAATAAGCCATGAGAGCGGAGGCGTCTAAAACACGTGTCACTTTTTATCCTCACGCTCTTTCTCTTTGGCTCTTTCCTCCAAAAGCGTTTTGGTGAGTTTGCCCTTGCTATTTAAGATCCCTGCCACTTTTTCAAAATAATCATGGGTCAGCGGTTGGAGAACAATTCTATCCCCTTCCTCTATCACGCATAATTTAGTCCCTTGTTTAATATTCAAATGGTGTCTGATAACGGATGGGATAACGATTTGTCCTTTGGTAGTCACAATGGTTGTTGTCATAGAGTACTCCTTTCTATAAAAAGAATACTATATTTATATAAGTAATGCAAAATATTTTTATTCCTACCTTAAATAAAATTTCTCTCCCATAGAGATATAGAGGCAGTTGCTTTACTTCCGCTGTATTGCTAAACTACCGTTGAATTCATACACAAAGGAGATCTTTATGCCTGAAACATCTGTTTCGCTGGATGGAGCAACTTTATTCCTTTTTTCGCTGCGCTGGCTTCATTTTATTTTTGGAATCACGTGGATCGGCCTGCTTTATTTCTTTAATTTCGTCAACGGACCATTCGCCAAAACAATGGATGCTGAGACGAAGAAAAAAGTGGTGCCGCAGCTCATGCCACGCGCGCTGTGGTGGTTTCGCTGGGCGGCGATGATCACGTTCATCACCGGATGGACTTATATCGGAGCAAAGCTTGGCTTGAACGGCCAAGGTTTCATCGAAGGTTTGACGACAAGCACTTGGGGTCAATGGATCAGCCTCGGCGCGACACTCGGAAGTATCATGTGGTTCAACGTGTGGTTCATCATTTGGCCGTCGCAGAAAAAATTGATCACCTGGACCAAAAATGGCGAAGCGCCTCCTGAAATGGCGGGCATCACAAAGAAAGCATTTTTAGCGTCGCGTCTTAACACTTACCTTTCTTTCCCGATGCTGTTTTGCATGGGTGCAGCGAGTCATTTACCGGCGTTCAATTGGGTTTATATATTATCGGCTTTTGCGATTGGTTTCGCGTTGGTGTGGCATTTGGTCAATAAAGTGGCTGGAAAAGTCGGTGCAAATTTTTAGCGATCAGCCTCTACCTCAAATCCTTCGCGTGAAACTTCACGCAGGGATTCGATGAGCGATTCGGCGTTCTTGGCTGCTTCTGATTTGGGGTCCTTTTCGATCGCCTTTTTCAAATCTTGATAAGCAGAAGGTTTTTTGTTGCTTTGAAGGTAAGCAACGCCCAGATCATAATAATCTTCGGCGTCAAAGTTTCCACTTTTTTTCAGATTTTCGAGCTCGATCACGGCCATCTTCGGTTCACGCAAGACCGTTAGATAAATAGAAGCGATCGAACGCGTGGCATCACGCGCGTACTCTTGTAATTTCTTTTGATCATTCGGATTGTCCGACGGATTCCCCAGATCACTGAGCAGCGCCCGAAAAAGCTTAAATTCCTCCAGCGCCTTTTCAAATTTCTTTTTTTTGAAAAGATAAAAACGCCCCAACGCGTAATGGGCGTTCGGGTCTTCTTCGTGCCATCGAATCGCTTGTTGATACAAGGTTTGGGCTTGTGACAAACGTCCGATTTCCTCGTAAATCCTTCCCATTTGCACAATCGCCCAAGAATGCGTCGGATTTCGAGTGAGGCACTTGCGTAACTCACGGAAAGCGCCTTCGTAATCTTCAGCTTGGATTTTTGCGTCAATCTGACGTGTAAAAATGGGAAGTTTGTGGGTCCATTTTTTATATTCCCGGATTCTGGGCACGTCCCGATGCCGGACAGCCTCGCGTAACGCTTTCTTGTAAGAAAGCCTCGCCTCATCGTAGTCCCCGACATTCACAGCCGTATCCCCAAAACGCTTGTAGAGTTCCATATCGGGCCGCGTTTTTTTAATAAGTTTTTTGTAATAGCCAAACGCTTTTGCCGGATTGCCGGACGAAAAATAACCTTCGGCCAAAGTCTGTAAAATCCGCTCGTCTTCCGGATATCTTTTGGACAAATAATCCAAATGAGGCCCTAAAAGCGCCATGAAGGACGGCACTTCCGCCATTCGTTCGGCGGCTATCGCATGCAGACGATCCAGTTCCGGTAAATTTTTTTCTCGGGTGGCTTTTTCTATTTGTTGGAGCAGTTCTTGGGATTGATTTATTTTTGGAAGTGCTGCGTTTAAAAATTTTCTCGTCGGCGGATTTTTCTTCAGCGTCACTGCTTTCTCAAACATTTGTCTCGCTTCTTCAAATCTCGCCTGCGCATAAAACAATTCTCCCAAATGCACCGCCGGCGCTGCATCTTTTGGATGAAGCTCCGAGGCTTGAACATAAAAATTCTCGGCCTCGGCGTAACGCTCGTTTAAAAATGACCTGTCGCCAAGTCTCATCACTTCTTCAGCCGATCGAATTTCCCGTGCCTCCACACATGAAATGAAACTCAATAAAAAAATATAAATGAAACCGAAATGTTTAAAGACCATAAAAACAAAACCGAATGAAGCCGCCCAATGTCAGCACGCTGTTATAAAAAGTGTGTAGAACAATCACATACCGCGTCGAGCCGGTGACTGCGCGCTGCCAAGTTAAAAGCGCGCCGACAACAAAAATCACCGCTAAATGGCCATATTCCCCATTCATTTGAGGCGCATGGGCAGCCGTGAATACAATGGTTGTCAAAAAAATAGAAGCCACGCGTCCCAAACGCGAACAAAGCGCCGGATAAAGAAATCCTCGGAAAATAATTTCTTCGGTCACCGGCGCCACAACAGCCAATGAAAAAACCGCAAGTAAATTTCCAACTAAAGCCGATTCCTGAAAAAAAAGCGGCGTTGGTAAATCAGGAGTTAAGGGATCAATCCCCTGCCACCAAGCGATCGCGACGCATAAAAATGCGTAAAACCACAAAAAACGTTTTGAAAAATTTTGGATCCGACCTTTGAGCGCCAGCGAAGCAAATACCGGTTCTTGATACACCCAAAGATAAAGGACGAGAAGCAATGCCATCCCGAGCTTTAGAACGAACGTCTCGAAAAAAATGTAAACATACACTTGAAGCAACGGCTCTCGCGTGAAAATGGAAAAATTCTGGCGGAGCCATTCGATCAAAGCAAAACCAAACTCTTGATCGCGGATCCACCAAGCGCCGGATAAAAAAAGCGCAAAGAAAAAAAGGATTTCGATCCAGCTTCGACGGGGAAAAAACTCGTTGGCGAACGGAACGCGAAAAAAATCAGGACGAAAAAAAGGCCGTGAAACAGAAGGAGGGGTTTGCCCCGTCCAGTGCACCGGCCGCCGGCAGTGACGGCAACGAACGGCACTGTCAACGATGGACCTGTGACAATGAGGACAGGAAATCAAATCATTCGGCTTTGAATTTAAACTCGATTTCTTTGGTCTCTTGGGCCGCGAGCGTGATTTTTTGGGACTGGACGCCCAGTTTTTCATGCCAGGCTTCGATCGTGTATTCTCCGGGAGGGAGACCCTTCAATTCAAACTGCCCGCTCGAATCCGACACGCTGAAATAAGGATGCGGCAACACACCAATATATCCGAGCATCCACGGGTGCACATCGCATTTTAAAGGAACCATGATTTCCGACGCGTCAAATTTTTTCACCTGTTTCATCCCTTCTAAAGGTAAACCCAAATTGAACGCCTTCGAAGCTTTGGGATAAGAATGAATATTATGCAGCGTCGAATCCTTGTTTAAAAAATTTACATTTTGTCCGACTTGAACGCCGCTCACATGCGGCACGTAAGTGCATTTTAAATTTTCGACCGTGACAGCTTCTTGCGGGACCGGGAACGAATAATTTTCCAGTCCTGTTTTCACATACACGAACACATTTTGCAGCGCGCCGTTATTCACCACAAGTTCTTCCGACGCAATGACGCCGCCCGGATGCAGTGCCGCGCACTCCGGATTTCCTTTCACGGAAATTTGTTTTGGCGCAGGAGCCGCTCCTTCGAAGCTCACTTTCCCTTTTAGAGTTCCAGCCGTAGAAAGATCCACCGATTTTTGACTCGAAACATTTGTTGAGCTCTCACTAGAAGGCGCGTTCGTCACCGTCGGCGCCTCCCCCGCCTTGCCGCACCCAGAAACAAATAAAATAAGTCCTAATAGCGTAAAAAAATATATCGATCGCAAATCTGAATAGCGACAGGACCCGGCGCCCCATTTGAGAATAAAGTTTATGTCTCTCATCATTCCACTTTGATTGTTAAAATTAAATCCCCTGGATGATCGCAGGTCGGACAGAGGTTTCCTTGTCGTGCCAGCCTTAATTTCTTTCCAGAAGTAATTCCCGCCGGAATATGCACGGCGATCGTCTTTCCTTCAGAAGTCGTAAAACGCACTTCGCCACCTTTTTGGGCTTTGGATTTGGGAATACGAAGCGTGGCGGTCAGATCGGAAGAAATTTTAGGGACGGACGAGACGCCGTTTCCATATTCCTCGTCTATATCACCGCCGCCGAAGATTCCTTCAAAAATATTCCCCGGACCGCCCGAACGCATCCGGAATCGACCTCCTCCTCCGCCTCCTTGGGCGCTCCGGAATGCACGAAGAATCTCGTCAAAATCAAACCCTTGCGCGCCCTGAAAACCCTGCGCGCCACCGCCATAACTTTGAGAAAAACCGGCTTTTTTATACTGATCATACTCTTGCCGTTTTTTTGGATCGCTTAGCACATAGTAAGCTTCGGAAATTTCTTTAAACTTTTCTTCAGCGGATTTGTTGTTGGGGTTGGCGTCCGGATGGTATTTTTTCGCGAGAGTGCGGTAGACTTTTTTTATCTCATCCACATTCGCGTTTTCTTTAACGCCCAGTATTTCGTAGTAGTCTTTTTTTGCCAATTATCGCAGCGCTTTAGATTTTACTTGCACTTTATCACGTCCGCCATAACGCGCATACCAGGGCTTCGCGCCTGTGGCAAGCACCGCGTTCAGAGCTTTAATATTTTTCACGCCGCGGTCCAACAACCATGACTCGAGGGCTTTTGCGCCTTCCTTACCGTAGACGGGAATACCATCTTTCCAAGTCGCGCGGCCGCACAACACGCCAGCAAAGTTGACGCCGGCTGAAATCGCAAGTTCCAGGCTTTCACGAAAAATGTCATCGCTGACACCGGCGGACAAATAAATAAAAGGTTTTTTCGTGCACTGGTCCTGGCGCTTAAAAATCGCTTTCGCCTCTTCCGAGTCATAGGCGACTTCACTGCCACCCCACGCCTTCGAACCTTTCAAAAATTTCACGTCGATCGGCATTTCGACCTTCAGCACGTCGACTTTGTATTTGTCTTTGGCAAATTCTTCCATGCTTTTAATCACGATTTCAGGTTTTAATTTGGCATAAGCCAAATCCTTCGTATCGCCACCTTTGGGGTCGTAACCGACAAATTCCAGAAAAAACGCGATGTCCTCCTCTTCGCATTCCTTGCCGATTCTCTCCATGATCTGATGTTTGCGCTCATTGACTTTCGGGTCGTCAAACGGCGTGTAATAAAGCAGAACCTTCACGCAATCGGCGCCTTCTTCACGTAAGCGTTTGGCGCTGTAGCCATCCAGGAAAGTCGGAATACGTCCAGCGCCGGTAGCGTCATAACCCGTTTTTTCATAGGCAAGGAGCAATCCCGCATTTTTCGAACGAGCTTTCGCAGCCGGCAAACCAAACTCCGGATCCAAAAGAATCGCGCTCGCATATGGCGTCAGAACCTTCGAAACCGCGATCTTAAATTCGCTCATCATACCCGGCGTCACTTCCTTGTCGGAAACACCCTTGGCCTTTGCGATGGATTTTTGCAACGACCCGCGTTGGTCCATCGCCGCCGCCGTGATCACGCCTTTTTCGTTCGAAACCGCTTCCAAACTTTTTAATTTACCTTCTGAAATGATCACGAGACACTCCTTCGCTCAATGGGTTTTAATGTAAAAACGATCCAAGTATTGTATCGCAGCAACG
>OBEQ010361075.1_pt1 | contig 21930 bp, 17 predicted proteins | sample 1670901 | NCBI WGS metagenome assembly OBEQ01 (sample SAMEA104232315, study PRJEB22302) | groundwater metagenome | biome: forest; feature: aquifer; material: groundwater | place: USA | collected 2011-08-07 | depth 5.4 m
AACCTATAATATTCATAGGATTTATCAACATTCTTATTCTTTTTTATGACCTTACGTATAAACATAGTGGCAAAGATAATAAATTATATTCATGTATCAAAATCTATGGGTCACTACAAATGAAAACTGAAAAAGACATAACACTGTTATTCAAATAGTTGTAATTTTAAACTTACTAAAAACTCATGAAAAAAGATGTTTTTTAGTGATTTTTTAGGCACAAATTTACAAGATGGGTTAAATTACAATAATGATACTACAGCTGAAGATTTTCGTCAAGGTATAGAAATTCAAGTTCACTATTATAAAAAAATAAAAAATAAATGGGTATTAGATTTAAATAAATTAACACCAATTTCTAAATTAGGGTATAAAAATAAAACCCAAACACCAAGACAGATAAAGATTCAAGCAATGGCTTATCATTACTTAAGGTACACAAGTGCATATTCAGATATAGATAAAAAAATAACAATTCTAGAAGATTGGTAAATTATCCCGCTCCGCTGGATTTGCAATCCTGCGGTTTTTATAAATGATAACAAGCGATAAATTGATTTGGATTTATAATCCATTGAAGTACTAGGATAATGAAAGTGTTCTTGAAGTTAGAAAGTGAAACAATAAATTAACTTCGATTCATTCTCCGATGTCGAACACTCAGTTTAAAAAAATGAACAAAAACAACAAAGAATCAATTTTTAGAAAAAAAAGTATGGTGAAAAATGTCTGCACTCTGATTTAATATGATTCTTTTGATAGAAAGAAATTATTAAATTGTTTGTATCTTTACATCATAAAAATTAGAAAGCATGCGGTATTTGGATCCAAAAAATGATTTAACCTTTAAGAAAATATTTGGTCAACATCCACATTTATTAAAAAGTTTTCTAAATGCTGTAATGCCACTTGATGAAGACAAACAAATTGTTTCGTTGGAATATTTACCCGCAGATTTGGTTCCAGAAATACCATTGTTTAAAAATTCAATTGTTGATGTGAGATGTGTCGATCAAATAGGACAACAGTTTATTGTTGAAATGCAAATGCTTTGGACTGATAGTTTTAAAAGTAGAGTATTATTCAATGCTTCAAAAGCATATATCAAACAAATAGGAAGAGGGGAGAAGTACAAAGGTTTACAACCTGTTTACTCTTTAAATATAATCAATGAAAATTTCAATGATAAACTAGATACGTATATCCATCATTATAAAATTGTACATTCACAAGATAGTCAAAATGTAATGGAAGGTTTAGAATTTGTATTTATAGAACTTCCAAAATTTCAATCGAATAAATTTATTGATAAAAAATTACAAGTTTTATGGTTACGTTTTTTATCTGAAATACACGATAATCAGGAGTTTATATCACAAGATTTTTTAGATACACCAGAACTCAAAGAAGCTTCAGATTTAATCCTGGAAAGTGGGTTTACAAAAGGCGAATTGGAAACGTATGATAAATACTGGGACTATATTAGTACTGAAAAAACCTTGAAAGCAGATGCTTTTGAGAATGGAATAGAAAAAGGGATTGAAAAAGGGATTGAAAAAGGGATAGAAAAAGGGATTGAGAAAGAAAAAGAAAGCATTGCAAAAAATCTCATTAAAATAGGAATGTCGATTTCTGATATTTCCAAAGTAACTGGTCTTTCAGAACAAGAAATTGAAAAGTTATAGCAAAGATCTGTCAGTAAATAAACTACCTATTTTGACTGATTCTTTTATCCTTTTTCTTCGTTAAGATTGTAAGCCGTAGCTATGGCTATGCTTGAAAATTTTGCCTTGATAAAGAATAAAATAATTGCATTAAATTCGTGCCTTTATTTCCTTACAGACCCAAAGCATGGAGTAAAAGGGATTAATAAAATGAAGAGGTTATATTTTTCGTAGAAGCATATTACTCTAACAAACTTTTTAACCTTTTAAATGACAGTTGATTTTGAGGACTTTTAAACGCTCTTTCAATTTTTTGTTTTTCATTTTTTGTAAGGTGCCAAGACAAAGAGATACGATCTTGTTTATTTTCTCGAAGATTAAATGTAACAATGTCAATTGGAACTAGATATCCTTTTACTCCTGTTTTTAATAATTCTTCTTGATCAAAATCTTGTGTTCGTGCAAAGTTTTTATACATGTTTCCAAATGGTAACGTCACTTTATCAAGCATCGAAACTTTTTTATAGGTTTCTTTATTTAATAGTTTTTTTGTGTCTCTTATTTGAAGAATAATCACTCCTGAAGTGTTTTTATCAATCCAATCTTTCATCACATGCAAAAATTCCATCATTGATTTTGCACCATAATTATCTCTAATTCCAGCATCCATTAATTGAATGCCAGGATTACTTGGCATCGTAACCATTGGTAGTACAAAAGGGAAAGTCGCTTGTGAGCGTAAAACACTTGAAAAGCGGATTTCATTTGGCTTGTTTGTTTTGAAAAAACTTTGATAATCAATATTTTCATATGATTTCATCATCGAATTTGGTCCTCCATCTGATGTTGTCATAAAATTTAGTGGTTGAGAAGAGATGTATAATCGTCTACCATCATTTACAATTGTTGGTGTGAAAATCATTACTGGGATTAATGCTGTTGCTTCATAATATTTGTAATAACCTAAGTTATGATTTAACATATTCTCCGTGTTTTCATGCAATTGCTCCTCAAAAGCAAAACCTCTATCTTTGGTATATTCATGACCGTTTATATTTCCTTTTTGATATCTAAAAAACAGATCATTTGTTGAGGCAGCAAAGCAAAGTTTATTTAGTAAATCTTTCGCAATGTTTTCTCTATATTCCCCTGTAAACATACTTCTAAGTTCTCCTTTTTTATAGCGTAAAAGGATTTCTCTAAAATAAGATGCGCCTACCATTCCTCCAGAAGCACCTGTCATTAAATGAAGATGATTGGATAGTTGTCCTTTTAATAATTCTTCTGTTTTTTGTAGTACTGTAAATGTCCATAATGCACTTCTTGTCCCGCCTCCTGATGAGTTAGATATTATTAATTTAGGTTTGTCTTCTCCGGTTTTAGCTTTCCATTCTTCTAAAATTTGTGTGTATTTTGCTTTGTTTTCAGCTGCCTTATCAATAGCAACTCGTTTAATTTCTTCTATCGAATAATTGTTTTTTGATTCATTTTCATAAGATAAACCATATCCGTAATTTTTGTAAGTGAATAATTCAGTATGTGTACTTAAATAATCCATTGAAAAAATGATAATAAATAAAATGGGGTATGTCCATCTATGCATCCAAGATAACATAGCGCTAAACAACATTAAAATAACTGTGAATAAGAGTACAACACTCATTGCAGCAGGGATTTCAAAATAATGATATCCTCTAAATAAACCAAGTGAAATAAAAAAAACGATAGTAATTAATTCAAAAAGAGATGTGTTAATTCGATTTACACTGAATATTTTAGCTTTCAAGGCTTCGTCAAAATGTTTGACACTTCTGCTGTGAAAAAGCTTTAAATTTTTCCCTAAATAAATATAATTTTTCTCATTTTCAGGATTAAAATTGAGCCATTTTTCAGATTTGTTAATAAATGAAAGGTTCATTTTAGGGGAATTTTCTTCCGTTTCATTTTTATTTAAAGCGTGTAACAGCGCATTTTTTCGAGGGAAAAAATAGAGCATAGAAAGCATCATAAATGTTGTGATTCCTAGGATGTAGGAGAAGATGTAAATAGTGACATCTAAGATGGATGCAAATTCTTCTTTGATCTGAAAACTAGAAAATTTGATTATGTAAACAGTACTAAATAATAAAGGAACGAGAAAATTGTTTAAACAGAATTTTAAAAAAGGTCTACGAACTACGAGTAAAAATGGATAGTAATGACCAATTTTTATGTAGCTGTATGTGTTAAATCCCATAGTAAATCCACCAACTGCAAAGCCAATAAAGAAAAATGCAAAGCCATTTACTTCTCCTAAATATTCAGGGGAGAAAAATAACAATGGGATACCAAAAGCAGAACCTAAACGATCTGAAATTATTAAAAATAGTATAACCCAATAACTTAAAGCTAATAGATTGTGTTTGATGTGCCCAATTACCAACTGAATAGGAAAAAAAGTCCTGAAAAATTGTCTAATCGATATGTTTTGATGTCTGTTTTCCATTTTATATTATTATAACCTAAAGCAAATAATTTTTTAATTACATTGCCTATTTACTTTTATGAAGTCTACTACTAGATAAGTTAAGGTTTTTCCAATAATTTTATATTCAAGATCCGATTGAGGAGAGCCCTCTGGTATATGAAGATACATACTATTTTTTTGATTTCCAACTTTTCGGATGTACATTCTTGCTTCTTCAACAGTGAATCCACTAGGTGTGAAAGCGGAAGTTGGCATCATTATAATAGAGTCTAAATCTAATTCAATTCCAAATTTTCTATCTTCATCTTTTTTTGAAAATAAGAATTGAAGGTCTTCTTTTAAATTTCTTTTTTCATCTAAATAATCTTCAAAAAAAGTATAAAAGAAATTCTTTTTATCTAAATAATTATAAATTGCTTCGCTGTTATATTGCTGGTGGAGACCTAAAACTGAATAATGATTTAAAAATCCATTTTCTGTTGCATAAGAAAATGGGTTTCCACTATGTCTACCTTCTAATTTTCGACAATCGGCATGTGGATCTAAATTTATAACGTCAATAGGTGAGTTGTAGATTGAGAAACAGCTTTTTATTAAAGGGTAAGCGTTATTGTGACCGCCTCCAATTACTATTGGAATTTTTCCGCAGGCTATTATTGGTGTTATAATTGCCTCTATAAAGTCGTCTAAAATTTGAATCCTATTTCGAGCTTCTAGTGTTTCAATAAAAGGAGATAGCTGTAGAATTTCTCCATGAATACAAATTTCTTCTCCTGATAAAAAACGATTAGACTGAACGTTTACAAATCTTGAAATGAAGGCTTTAAAAGCATTTGTGGAACCTTTTGACCCATGGTTTGCTTGCGGACCAATGTCTTCTGATATTCCTAAAATAACGTATTTTGTATTGGGGGAATTGTAATCGAAATTGATTTTTTCGCCAATTTTAATTTCGCCTTCTCTTATTGATAGAAATGAAGAAATATTTTCAAATCCAAAAGGTATAAATTCAAAGCAGTCAGATTTCTGTTTCATATTTATTAATTAAATTTAAAAATGATTCTGGAGGTAAAATTGGTCGCATTGTTGCTTTTGAAACAAAGGCCAATGTGATTTTAGAAGTAGAGATTAATTTACCTTCTTCATTTTTTATCTCATGTTCAAAAAATATTCTTGATCCTTTGACTGAAGCTATTTTTGATTCAATTGTTAATTCATCGTCATATTTTGCTGGATAAATATATTTTACTTGGAATTCAGAAACAGGAAGCATGACACCTTTTTCTTCCATTTCTTTGTAGCTCATTCCTATATTTCTAAGTGCTTCAACTCTTCCTACTTCTAAATATTGGGCATAATTTCCATAATAACAATATCCCATTTGATCCGTTTCGCCGTACCTAACTCGGAGTTTTGTTGTATGAATAAATTTGATTTGCATATTTTACCTTAAAAATATAAATTACAGTATAAATATAGCATTTGTTTTGCGATAAATTAAACTCACAAAACGCTTTTGTTAATTTCGTTTTTTTTATTATTCCACCTTATTTTTTATTGTTTTTTTATTATTTAGTTATTTTGCTTGTTTTCAGTGATTTATTTTGTTGTTTTAAAGTGATTGTTTCTGTACTGTAAAAGATATTTAGAATGCAATACCTTTTCTATTTTTTTTTTAACTTTTTTATGTAAATATTTGTATGCTGAAAGAAACAGGCTTTGTAATGTAGGTCTATCAAAGGATTTGATTATTTATAAAGTTTTAAACATATAAAAGTAACAACTATTTACTAATAAAGAATATATACTAATGACGAGTAATTATAATGAATCGTGGAGCGCATGCCTGAAGGTGATTAAAGATAATATTTCTTTGCAAGCTTTTAAGACTTGGTTTGAGCCAATTATCCCTGTTAAATTAGAGGATAATGTGTTAACTATTCAAGTTCCATCCCATTTTTTCTATGAGTGGTTAGAGGAGAATTATATTACTCTTTTGAAAAAAGTGATTCAAAAAGAATTGGGAATTGAAGGTCGTTTGGAATACAGTATTGTGATGGAAAATAATACGACTAATTCAACTCCTTACACCGTTAAACTTCCAGCTTTAAATAGAAGAGAGTTAAGAAATACTCCAGTTTCAATGCCTTTGAATTTGAATGAGAATCAAATTAGAAATCCATTTATTATACCTGGATTGAAAAAGGTGAATGTTGAATCCAACTTGAATCCAGCATATTCTTTTGAGAATTTTGTAGAAGGTGATTGCAATCGTTTGGCTAGAGCATCTGGATTTGCTGTTGCAAATAAACCTGGAGGAACAGCATTTAATCCTTTATTGATTTATGGTGCGGTTGGTTTAGGAAAAACACATTTAGCACAAGCGATTGGTATTTCAATTAAAAATCAATTTCCAAATAAAACTGTTTTGTATGTTGGGTCTGAGAAATTTGCGCATCAATTTATAGATGCTATTAAAAATCATTCAACAAACGATTTTATTCATTTTTATCAAATGATTGATGTTTTAATCATTGATGATGTTCAGTTTTTCTCAGGAAAAGAAAAAACACAAGACGTTTTCTTCCATGTTTTCAATCATTTACACCAAAATGGAAAACAAATTATCTTAACTTCGGATAAGCCACCTGTTGAAATGCAGGGGATGGAACAACGTTTGCTTTCTCGTTTCAAATGGGGATTGTCTGCCGATTTAAGTTCTCCTGAATTAGAAACACGTATTGCGATTTTAGAGAAAAAAATGTACGGAAATGGTATTGAATTACCAAAAGATGTTGTTGAATATTTAGCCTACAGTATTAATACAAATGTTCGTGAAATGGAAGGCGCTTTGAATACGCTTCTCGCTCAGGCTTCATTGAACAAAAAAGCAATTACAATTGAATTGGCCAAACAAATGGTAGATAAATTCGTTAAGAATACTGCTCGTGAGGTTTCAATTGAATATATTCAAAAAGTAGTGTGTGATTATTTTGATCTTGCACTAGAGATATTGAAATCTAAAACACGTAAACGTGAAGTGGTGCAAGCAAGACAAATTGCAATGTATTTCTCTAAACGTATGACGAAATCATCTTTGGCAAATATTGGAGCACATTGTGGTGGAAAAGATCACGCTACTGTATTACATGCTTGTAGAACAGTTACTAATTTAGCTGAAACAGATAAACAATTCAAAGTATATCTAGCCGATTTAGAAAAGAAATTAACTATTCAATAAAAACATAAAGCTGTTCATTTGAGCAGCTTTTTTTGTATTAAAAGGAAGGTTAACATTAGGAATACAGTTGTTTAAATGTGTTGAAAGGTAGTGTGACAAGGAGTTTAATAAAGTTTTTTACGACACTACTCAAAAAAAACTTAGTGTAACTCTGTGTAAAATTACTCTGTAAAAATCTGTGGTAAAAAATAAAATACGCTTATCTTGAATGGGACTCAATACTTTATTTCTTCTTCAGTTTGATTGAAAAAGGATTCTGAATTGATGTTTTTGAAATACACATTAGGGAAATAGTATTGGGCTATTTGCAAATAATTATATCCATATTTCGCCATTTTCATCGCGCCTTCTTGACATAATCCAACGCCATGTCCAAATCCTCTACCTCTTATAACAACATCATTTCCATCTGGATAACAGCTGAAGTAAGTTGACTTTAGTCCAAATTCTTCTCGAATATCTCTGAGTGGTATTCCTAAAACGGGACTTTGATAAAATCCTAGTCGGTCTGGTTGATTGAATGTGAAAATTAATCCGCCATAAATACTATCTGTAAAAGGATAATTGTATTGAGTAATTAGAAACTTTTGCCATTTATATTGACTCACTCTTTTTTCCCAAGTTGCTTGTTTCGTGTAAATGCAGAACGTGTCTTTAAAAGAATTTAAATAGGGGATTGCTTTGTTCCAAACGATTTCAGGTTCGGATGTTTGTCCGCCACAGTTTGCGTGAAAATAAGCATCTAATAATTCGCCTTTTTCGTCCATCATTACAATTCCGTTTGTTTGGAGAACAGCAGAATCAATTATTGGGGTGTATTTCATCATGTTGTGATAAGCTTGACAATGAACTTTGTCACATAAATCAAAGCCTTCTTTTATATGTCTAGATTGGTATTTAATAGCATAAGTTCGACTCATTAATGCTTGAACTTTGTAATATTCTATTGTTCTACCAGGCCCGCCTTCTGATTCTACTACTCCAGCTAAATAATTGTTAATATCAACAGAGTTGACAACAGTTAATCCATCTATGCTAGAAGTTATTTCGAAATCGTCTTTGTATTTTCTTTCTTTCGCAACAGGAGATTTTAAAGTTAATGTTATCGAAGTGTTAGGATAGTTTTGTGTAACAAATATTTTAGTAAATTTCCCTAATTCTGTTACACCTTTCTTTAATATTATTTTTCCATCAGGTGAAGTTGAGACATCGATGAATTCATTTTGAAGTATTGAGCCAAAAGCTGTACTGTCTCCATAAATAGAATAACTTCCATTATTATAAGCAAATAAAATTCGTTGTATTTTATGGTCACGATAAACACCAATATGCATTTGTTGCCCAAAAGCAGAATTGGCAATAGAAACGAGAAGTAGAAATAGTAAAACTCTCACGTTACAAAAATAATAGAAGAAAAAATTGTTTTTCGCCTAGTCTTGAATAGTTTTCAACAAAGAATGTGCAACTTTTCGACTTGCTCCACCACCACCTAATATTTCTCGCATGTCAGAATAGTCATTCAGCATGATTTCTCTATTTTTACCGCCTTTTAAAATAAGACTTAATTCGTATTTTATTTTTTCTGGATTGCAATCATGTTGTATTAATTCTTTCACGACTTCTCTGTCCATTATTAAATTAACAAGCGAGATATATTTGATTTTAATTAATCTTTTTGCAATGGAATACGATACCCCTGATGTTTTATAGCAAACAACTTCTGGAATATTTAAAATCGCTGTTTCTAATGTAGCAGTTCCAGAAGTGACAATTGCTGCTTCGGAAGTACTTAATAAATCGTATGTTTTTCCATGTACAATTTTTACAGATTCCGAATGGATGAATTCAGAATAGAAAGAAGGATCTAAACTTGGAGCACCTGCAATAACAATTTGATAGTTTTTTAAATCTTTCACAGCTTCAAGCATTACAGGAAGTTTAAGTTTAACTTCTTGCTTTCTGCTTCCTGGTAAAATAGCAATGATCGGAAGGTTTGTTAAATTGTTTTGTTCAATAAAAGATTCAGATGATAATTTAATTTCGTTGTATTGTTGAATTGCGTCAATCAAAGGATTTCCAACATATTCTACTGGGTAATCAAATCGATGGTAGAAATCTTTTTCAAAAGGTAAAATGACATACATTTGGTCAATTATTCGTTTGATTTTATGTACGCGTGATTGTTTCCATGCCCAAATTTTAGGGGAAATATAATAATGTGTTTTGATTCCTTTATTTTTAGCCCATTCCGCAATTCGTATGTTAAATCCTGGGTAATCAATTAATAACAATACATCGGGTTGAAATTCTTCTATGTCTTTTTTACAATCGGAAATATTTTTGAAAATAGTACCAATGTTTTTTAATACTTCTAAAAATCCCATAAAAGCTAATTCACGAATATGTTTTACGGGTGGTTTTCCAATTGCTTCAGCCATTAAATCTCCTCCCCAAAATCTAAACTCAATTGGTGCATTTCCTTCTGTTGAATTGTTTTGAGAAATAAGTTCTTTTAATAAATTACTTCCGTGTAGATCTCCAGAAGCTTCACCAACAATAATATATACTTTTTTTGGTTTCGACATTCAGTTTTAGAATTTATAATAAAACATTACAAACAGACTGACAAATGTTGCTAAAATTAATCCCATGCAATAATCGTATTTTTTATTTTTCATAAATAAATGAAATGCCGGGAGATTAGCAATGCTCGCAAGAGATATCAGTTTACTTTTATGATCATCCGAATTTAAATTAAAATGATTACCACATTCATTAAGGATATTATAAAGAACAGGAAACATAATGATAGTGGTAGCTAATCCTAATAATAATCCAAATGTATGTTCTTTTGACCAATTTCGTAAATTCATTTTTCTAATTTTTTTATTTCTTCTTCTATAGCAACCAAATGATTCGCTTTAATTCATCGCCCTGAAAGGGTGTAATATATAAACATTGGGCAAAGCCCTATGAATTCAAGTGAATCACACAATAAAAAGCCCTGAAAGGGCGAGATATATAGGATGATATTAATCCCAAACAAATCGTATATTCTATTCTACTCTGTATTTTTAAAAAAAAAGCCTTGTATTCAGCCTGTTTTTTTTCATAAATGATTGTTCCATAAGTATATTACACCCTTTCAGGGCTTTATTATTGTTAGTTAATTTCTTTTTTTGATGGACTTTGCCCATCGTTAAGTAGATGAAACCCTTTCAGGGCTTTACCTAATTCGAATAAAAATATCATCAAACGAAAATTCTTTTCTAGCATTGCTAAATTAGTAAAAAACATTTTATACGTTCCGATACCTCAAAATAATTCTAACCCCAACCCATACTTCGTTAGTAATTGGATCTCAAAAAATAATTTAACCCTTTTCGAAATTATTAAGTATAAAGTTTGGATTAAATTTAAAGGTATATAACCGTTTTCTTGTACTAATTCAACTTAACCACGAAAGTAACTATTTTCAGTAAAATAAACATGAGATTTACATAGATTTCAAGCTGTTCAGTTTAAAATCAAAAGAAATTTAACAAAACTGCTTGTTTATCGTGAAATTCATTATAAATTTGAATAGATTAAAATAGATTTCATGACAACAAAGCAACTTATAGAGGATATAAAAACGATTACTTTTGCCAATTTAGAAGTGATTCGTGAAAAAATTCTTTGTTTAAGCGAAGAGCAAAAATCATGGAAACTAAATGATACTACTTGGAGCATTAATGAAACTTTAGCTCATTTAAATGAATACGCTAAATTTTATCATGTTACTTTATTGAGAAGAATTGAAAAAACTAGATTTACAACTCCTAGAATTAATTTTATTTCATCTCCTCTTGGGCTCGCAGCTTGGCAATCTATGAAGTTAGGAAATGCAAAAAATATTAAGAGAAAATTTAAATCCCCTAAATTATACAACCCAACTTTTGAAGTTAGTTTATTGACTGGAAATGAAGTTACAGATTTTGAAAAAGGTCAAATTGAATTACTTGAAATAATTGATAAAGCTGAAAAAGTAAGTTTGAGAAAAGTGAAAATTCCTATTTCTATTTCTAAAATTATTCGTTTTAGATTAGGCGATGCGTTGATGTATGTTGTTTATCATAATGAACGACATGTTCAGCAGGTTTTAAATACAATGAATTACCCCAATTTTCCTAGATAAAAATGTCTCTTAAATTCGGATATTGCAAAGTAAGTATTTCCCCTGTACGAGCTGAAAATAAAGATCAAGCAGAAATCTTAACCCAACTTCTTTTTGGTGAAATAATTCAACTTGAAGAATTAATCGGTAATTGGTGTAAAATTATCACATTTTCTGATAATTATTCTGGATGGATAGATGTAAAACATTTTCTCCCATTAACTCAAAAAGAATTGAATAGATGGCAAGATGGTTTAAGTTTTGAAAATTCTATTTATCGAACGCTTCAAACTCCTTGGGGAAATCAGAGAATTGTGAAAGGTTCATTTATTCCTTATAACAATGAGAAAGGCTTTACTATTGGAAATGATTTTTTTCAATTTATAGAACCTGAGACAAAATTTGTTACCGACTCTGTTTATGAATTAGCAACAGAATATTTGAATACGCCTTATTTATGGGGAGGAAAATCTCCTTTTGGAATTGACTGTTCTGGATTGACTCAAACAGTTTTTCGTTTTTTTGATAAAAATCTTCCAAGAGACGCTTCTCAGCAAGTTGAACATGGAATGGAAATTGAATATGAGGATATTTCTTCAGGAGATCTTGCTTTTTTTCATAACAAAGATGGAAAAATCATACATGTTGGGATTTTAAATGGTGACGGATTGATTATTCATGCAAGTGGTTGTGTTCGAATTGATTCGTTTACGAATGAAGGAATTGTTCATTCAGAAACTGGATATCTAACTCATTCCTTATCTTTTATTAAAAGGATGTGATTTTTTACAACTCAAAACAATTTATAATTTCTAACTTATTATCCTTAACCTGTTTTATTTTAACAGATTGAAACTTATTTTTTGGTAATGTAGTTTATTTGTTATTATTTTAACCCGGAATTTGAAGAATCGAATAATATATTGATTTAGTAGATTGTTAACAAAAAATCATATTAATTAGAATTCTAAAATTGTTTAAGTTAGATAAGAGATTATCTTTGTATAAGAATTACATAAAATAAAGGATGGAAAATACAATTAGTGCCAACGTTATGAAAAGAGACCAAGTAATATTTGATTTGATTGCTGATGAAAAACACAGACAAATACATGGTATTGAGTTGATTGCTTCAGAGAACTTTGTGAGTGAAGAAGTGATGCAAGCTATGGGAAGTGTTTTAACCAATAAATATGCTGAAGGATTACCTGGTAAAAGATATTATGGAGGTTGTGAAGTTGTTGATAAAGTCGAACAATTAGCGATCGATCGTTTATGTAAATTGTTTGGCGCAACTTGGGCAAATGTTCAGCCTCATTCTGGTGCTCAAGCAAATGCTGCTGTATTTTTAGCTTGTTTAAATCCAGGGGATAAAATTTTAGGATTTGATTTATCTCATGGTGGACATTTAACGCATGGTTCTCCTGTAAATTTCTCAGGGAAATTATATGAGCCACATTTTTATGGTGTGAATAAAGAAACTGGAAGAGTTGATTATGATCAATTAGAAGAAGTTGCTTTGAGAGTGAAACCAAAAATGATTATTGTTGGAGCTTCCGCTTATAGCCGTGATTGGGATTACGCTCGTATTCGTAAAGTGGCTGACCAAATTGGAGCTGTAATTTTAGCTGATATTTCTCATCCTGCTGGTTTAATCGCTGCTGGTTTACTATCTGATCCATTAGATCATTGTCATATTGTTACGACAACTACTCACAAGACCTTGAGAGGTCCAAGAGGTGGTGTTATTATGATGCGTAACAATTTTGAAAATCCTTGGGGAATTAAATGGAACAATGGAAATCTACGTTCTATGGGTGCTTTATTAGATGCTGCAGTTTTTCCAGGTATTCAAGGTGGACCTTTAGAGCATGTTATTGCTGCGAAAGCCGTTGCTTTTGGTGAAGCTTTGTCTGATAATTACAAAATGTATATGAAACAAGTGAAATTGAATGCTTCAGTAATGGCAGACGAATTCATTAAGAAAGGTTACAAAGTGATTTCTGGTGGAACTGACAATCATTCTATGTTAATTGATTTGCGTTCAAAAAATGTAACTGGAAAAGACGCTGAAAATACGTTGGTCTTGGCTGATATTACAGTAAATAAAAATATGGTTCCTTTTGATTCTGAGTCACCATTTATTACTTCTGGTATTCGTGTAGGGACTTCAGCTTTAACTTCAAGAGGTGTTAAAGAAAATGAAATCGCTATTATCGTTGATATGATTGATAGAGTTTTATCTGACATTACAAACGAATCTACAATTACTTCTGTAAGAAAAGAAGTGAATGAAATGATGGGAAATCGTCCATTGTTTCAGTGGTAAGATAAAATAATAATTTTAAAATCTCCTTTCATTGAATTGAAAGGAGATTTTTTTTGCTTCTATTTTTAAGAATGTTTTAATTATTTAAAAAAGTATGACTATTTTTAAAATGTTATTCTACTTTCAAAACTATAATTATTCCTTTTTTGAATATATGAAAATGAAGTTTTTTTATATAATTATTTTTTTATTCTTTACAAATTTTACTTGTTTAGCAACTACTAAATTTTCAAAATTTGATTCAATTGTTTTTGGAAATAATAATATAAAAGTGTTAGAAAGATTTTCAAAAGAAGAGTTGAAGAAATACTATTCATCTAAAGAGGTTTATTATTTATACAATTCAAAATATGTTGATGCTCAAATTGCTGGACTAAAAGGAGATAACAATGGAAGGATAAAAATATTAAATTGGATTGTAGAAGACGGAAATGAAGTAAATCATACTGAACAAATAACGATTGTTTATTATCATTTAGCTTGTATTTTAGCGGTGATGAATTCACCTAAAATAAGTCAGGATTTTGCTTTAAAAGCATTAAATAATTCAATAAAATATAAATACAATCATCTTTTATACAATATATATGGGTTGATAGCAATGAATTATTACCGTGATAAAAACTTTAGTAAAGCAGCTTTTCATTTTAAAAAGAGCCTTCTTTTAATAAAAGATTCTCAAACAATTTCAGCAGCTTCTATGTTAAATAATATCAGTCTATGTTTAATGAATTTGAACAAAAACAAGGAAGCGAAACATTTTTATATAAAGGCAATCAACATTTTAAAAAACATTAAAAATAAGTCAGGGTATGAATTGGATTTTCTAAACATTGTTGAAGGTAATTTAGGAACAGTATTAAATAAATTAGGTAAATATGAAGAGGCGATTATTCTACTTCAAAATGAAATAAAATATTGTTTCGCTCATTCTAGTAAAACAGATGAAGCTGTTTCTCCAATTGTTGAACTTATGACTTTATATGTTAAATTAAAAAGAGAAAAAGAATTGAAAGAGCTTTTGATTAAAGCTGTTTATTTGGAAAATAAAATAGGATATAAAGAAAGTACTCCTATTTTAACTGAGTATTTATATAAATTTTATCAGAAAAATAGTCAATTCGAAAATGCTTTAAAATATGCGAATCGATTATTTGAATTTCAAAAGAAATATACAAATTCAATCATAAAACAGAGTTCGGAATTAAACGAAATCATTTATCGTGAAAAAATTCAACATCTTAACGATGAGAAAAAATCGCAAGATAAATTGTTAGCGCTAACTTTGAAAGAAAAAAGAAGTAATCAAGTTTTATTTTTTACTATACTATGTCTTGGCTTTTTAATCGTTTCCGTTTCGTATCGAAGCAAAAGAAAAAATCGATTGAAAGACGCTTTTATTCAAGATCAAAATAAATTGTTATTAGAAAATGAGAATAAATTACAACAAGAAAAAATAACCAATTTAGCTATCAATTTAACATTAAAGAAAAACACGGAAAAAGCTTTTCTAACAAAGATTAATGAATTAAAAAAGAAAAATAATATTGGAGTGGAACAAGTAATCAAAGAATTACAATTTAGTGTTTCTAATTTATTAAACATCGATAAAAAATTAATTCATAATACAATCGAAGCAGAGGATATTCACCACGATTTTAAAATCGCAATAGCTAAACTTCATCCAGAATTGACCAAAACGGATATTACATTTTGCTGTTATTTTAGACTTAAACTTTCTGCAAAAGAAATTAGCGCTTTGCAAGGAGTTAGTGACGGTTCTGTTCGAGTGATAAAAAATAGAATAAAAAATAAATTGAATTTATTACCCGAAAATTCAATTAGTGATTATCTAATTCATATCTAAATTAATTTTCATTATTTAAACTGAGTTTGTTAAGTATGTTTACTTAGTTAACATTTTTTATTTTATAATTCATTGTTTTTTAAGTTATTATATTTTAATTGTTAACGCTTATAGTCTTTATATTAAAAAAAGTTAACAGTTTGTAACGTGTTTTTTTACTTCTTTTTGTTAAAAAAGCGAGAGTTTTGTGTAGCTGTATCTATAAAACAAATTAATTTTCTTTAGATGTTAAAATTTGCTATACTTTCACCAATTCTTTTTTTTACACCCCAATTTATTCACGCTTGTACACATACTGCTCGATTAACGGACACGTATGGTGATGGTTGGAATGGAGGAATCGTAAAAATTCAAGTAAATGGGGTGGATGTTTTAACCAATGTTGGTGCGACATTTACATCAGGATCAGGTGGTGCTGGTGTTCAAGATTATACGTTTAGTGCAAATGCGGGAGATGTTATAGCAGTTATAGAAACAGCTGCTGGTAGTTGGTCAACAGAAATGAGAGTTGAAATTTTAGATGGAGCCAGTTTGTCGATATTAGCAGCACATGATCCTGTTTCAGGGGCAGGAACTACTGTTGCTGGAAGTTGTCCTTCACCAATGTCTATAGTAAGTTCAACGGTTACGCAATCTTCTACTTCCTCTTTAACAAATTGTAGTTCTAATTCACAAATTGTTCGCTTAGAGATTGTAACATCAGGAGCAGGTTCTCCTAAAAGTGTCACTCAGATTCAAACAAATTTTACAGGAACTGCAATTGCTGGAAACATAAGTTTAGCAAAAATTTATTCGACTGGCACCTCAAGTACTTTTTCTACAACTACCCTTTTTGGAACAGGTACAGCTTCTGCGACTACTTATAATATAAATGGTTCTCAAGTATTATCAGCTGGGACAAATTATTTTTGGTTAACGTATAATCTAAATAATACTGGAACAATTGGAAATACAGTTGATGCAGTCATTTCTCAATATACAGCTTCTGCAGTGAATTATACAGATATGACTGTTACCAATCCAGCTGGAACTAGGACTATTAGTATTTGTGTAGCTCCTGGAGGTGTATACACAGGATTAGAAACATGGGTAAAAGCAGATGCAGGAATAACAGGTACAACACCTATTACTGCAGTTTCGAATATAAATTCTTCTGGAACCGCTATTGTATTAAATGGTTCTCCGAATTTAAATACGACAGCTACAACTTATAATTATAATCCTTATATTGATTTTACTGCTCCAGTAGGATTATTATCAAATGGAGCAGCAACAAATAGACAATTTCTCAAATTATCAGGTTATGATGGAATATTGGGGTTGAATTATACATCCATGTTTTGGGTTTTTAATTTAACGGATTTATCTCGTATTAGTACCCATATAGCAACTGTTGATAATGTGACAAATGCAACTCCTGCAAATGGGACTTTTCATGGGGATGTTGACGCAGGAGGAACAATAGCTGCAATTATGCAAGAATCGTATGATATTACTGATTTTGGTGTGTCATCACCAGCAGGAACGTGGCAAAGAAATGGGGGGAATATTGTATCAAATACAATCCATACGACATCGAAACAAATTTTATCTTCAAGTTGTACAACAGGAGGAAGTGCTACATTGAATCGATTTTTTGGGGGACAAAGAGATTTAAGTGATCCGAATACTTTTTCAGGCCATCCTAGAGATTGCAAAGGTCCAGCAGCTGAGTTGATTGGGTACACTTCATCAATAACTTCAACTGAACGACAAAAAATACATAGTTATTTAGCTATAAAATATGGAACAACAATAGGGAGCAATTATCTGAGTACAACAGGAAGTACTATATATTCATATTCGGGGAGTTATATCAACAATATCATTGGAATTGGTCGAGATGATGCAGAAGCTTTATATCAAAAACAGTCTCATAATGATGATGATTCAGTTCGTTTTTACTTAGGTTCATTGTCTTCTTCTAATAGTTCAAATGTCGGAACTTTTAGTAGTGATGTTTCCTATTTACTTTCTGGTGCAAATACAGGAAAGTTAAAATCAACAACTGCCTCAACAGCTGAAATACCTGGTACTTGTGGAGTAATTACTCGTTTGGAAAGAGAATGGAAAGTAACAAAAACGAATATTTCAGAGTCCGTTAATATGGATGTAAAGTTATCATCTGCTTCTTTACCTGGTTCAGTTACAGTTTCTCAATTATGTTTATTGGTAGATGATGATGGAAATTTTTCAAATGGTGGAACAGCTTGTTATTCAAATGGTGATGGATCTGGAATTGTTTTTACTTATTCTAATCCTTTAATCACAATTACTGGAATTTCTTCATCAATTATTGCAAATAATACAACAAAATTTATAACGATTGCGTCATTAAACGTGATTACTCCATTGCCTGTTGAATTGATTGATTTTAATGTGAATTTAACCGATAGAAAAACAGTTGATATTAAGTGGACAACATTAACTGAAATTAATAATGATTATTTCAAAGTTGAAAAAAGTACAGATACTGAAATATGGGTTGAAATTGAAAAAGTGGATGGAGCAGGCAATTCTTTTTCATTGCTAAATTATATTTCAGAAGATAAAACACCTGTTTTCGGCAATAATTATTATCGATTAAAGCAAGTAGATTTTAATGGAGAATATCGGTATTCAGAAATTAAAAACATCAATATAACTGCAACTGCTGAAATTCAAATTTTTCCAATTCCTGCTAATAATTCGATTTTTTTAATTGGAAATGATATGGATACAAAATCGGTTCATTTAATCAATTCTGTAGGTCAAGAAATTAATTATAGTATTCTAGCTTCTTTTTCTGATTTCATTGAAATTGACGTGGAAAATCTGATAGATGGAGTTTACTTTATTCAAATTAATTTGGGTAGTGAATTGAAAAATTATAAAATAATAATAAATCATTGAAATAATTAATTTAAAAGGTTAAGAATATGAAAATTGAAATTCAAAACAGTTCGAATAGTGAAAATACTTATATTGATTCTATTAAAAGTTTATTTCCAGAAATATTTAATGATCATTTTAAACTTATTTCTACAAAAAAAGAAGATGGTATTTTGAATTTGTATTTTAAAGAGAAAAATCTTTTCTCAAAAGGATTTGAAACAGAGAGTTTAAAGCTAGTAGGTTTCTTTCCTCAAATAACGATTCAAGAAACTCAAATTCGTGGACAACAGATTTATATAAATATAAAACGTCGAAAATGGGTGAATATTTATTCAAATACGGAGGGCTTTATTGATTGGAATTTACTTGAAAAAAAAGGTAAATTTGTAGAGAATTTTGAATCGTTATTTACTGAAACACAAAAAAAGACACCTGTTCTATTGAGATGAGTAATAATTTTAAATAAAATGAGTTGTCAATCTTTTTTTTATAATAAACTAAGTTGATTTCTGTAATTTCATTTAATTTTAGTGTAACTTTGTATTTGTTAGATGTTTATATTATTTTTTATTTATTTTTTCATGAATTAGTAGATAAATAGTAAAAATGTAAAATGGGTTTTGATAATTAGCGGTATTCTACTTAATTAATTTAGTATATCTTTATAATCTATTTTAAACTATGGATTCACTAAAAATATATGGCTTATTTTTAATCAAAAGTAATTTATTTTTCCTTCAATTTTTATTTATTATTGGATGTTTAATTTCATTTAATTCATTTTCATGTACACACACTATCCGATTAACTGATACGTTCGGTGATGGATGGAATGGAGGTAGAGTTAAAGTTCAAGTAAATGGGGCTGATGTTTTAACAGATTTAGGATCTACATTTACTTCTGGGTCTGGAGGAGCAGGAGTTCAAGACTATACATTTAGCGCAAATGCAGGAGATGTAATTGCTGTGATTGAAACTACTGCAGGAAGTTATCCAGCGGAAATGAGAGCGGAAATTTTAGATGGATTAAGTTATTCAATCTTAGTTGCACATGATCCTGTTTCCGGCGCAGGTACAACTGTTACAGGAAGTTGTGCCGCAATGTCTATTTCAAGTTCAACTGTTGTCCAGTCTTCTTCAGCTTCTATTTCTAATTGTTCGTCAAATGTTCAGATAGTTTGTTTACAAATTGTTACTGTAGGTGCAAGTTCTCCTAAAAGTGTAACACAAATTCAAACAAACTTAACAGGAACTGCAGTTGCAGGAAATATTAGTTCTTCTAAAATTTATTACACAGGTCTCTCTAGTACTTTTGCTACTACTACCTTATTTGGTTCAGGAACAATTTCTGCATCGACGTATAACATAGATGGAACACAGTCATTGTCGAATGGAACAAATTATTTTTGGTTAATTTACAATTTAAATAACACGGGTACGGTTGGAGCCACTTTAGATGCTATTATTTCACAATATACTGCTTCGGCTGTCAACTATACAGATATGTCAACAACAAATCCTGCTGGAACAAGGGCTATTACTATTTGTCTTGCTCCTGGAGGCGTTTCTACAGGATTAGAATCATGGCTGAAAGCGGATGCTGGTATTACTGGAACAACTCCAATTACTGCTATTTCAAACCGTAATACTTCTGGAACTGCTCTTGTTTTGAATGGTTCTCCCAATTTAAATAATACTGCAACAACATATAATTACAATCCTTATATCGATTTAACAGCTCCTGCAGCCACATTATCTGATGGATTAGCAACGACTAGACAGTTTTTTCAATTATCAGGATATTCTGGATTTTTGGGGTTGAATTATACATCTCTTTTTTGGGTTTTTAATTTAACTGACTTGACTAGAACGAATACACATATAACTACTGTTGAAAACGTAACAAATGGTACCGCGGGCAATGGAAACTTACATGGTTTTTCAGTTGGAGGTGTTGCGGCAATTTTCGATAGCGGCTATGATGCCACTGATTTTGGTTCTGGTGCGCCTGCAGCAACTTGGCAAAGAAATGGGACAAATGTAACTTACAATGCGGTTCATACTACGACAAAACAAATTTTATCAGCGAGTTGTACATCTGGGCAAAGTACAACTTGTAATGTTTTTTATGGTGGACAAAGAGATCAAGTAGATCCTAATTCATTTGCGGGGCATCCAAGAGATTGTAAAGGTCCAGCTGCCGAATTAATTGGTTATACAACATCAATTACGGCTACAGAAAGACAAAAAATTCATAGCTATTTAGCTATTAAATATGGTATCACTTTGTCGACAAACTATTTAAGTTCTGGTGGAGGAACAATTTTCACGACATCTGGAACTTATACTTCTAATATTATTGGACTTGGGAGAGATGATACAGACGAATTATATCAAAAACAAACGCATAATGATGATGACACAGTTCGTTTTTATTTGAGTTCTTTAGCTTCGACTAATGCTGCTAATGCAGGAACAATTGCGAGCGATGTTTCTTTTTTTGTTTCTGGAGCTAACACGGGGAAATTAAAGAGAACAACAACTTCTACAGCTGAAATGCCTGCAGGTTGTTCTTTGTATAGTCGCTTAGAAAGAGAATGGAAAATTACTAAAACGAACTTTACTGAAACAGTAATTATGGATGTGAAATTGAGTACAGGTGCAACACCGGCTTCAGTTACTGTTTCACAATTGAGGTTATTGGTTGATGACGATGGTGATTTTTCAAATGGTGGAACAACTTGTTATTACAATGGTGATGGCTCAGGTATTGTTTTTACCTATTCCAACCCATTGATTACAGTTTCAGGAATTTCTACGACCCATATCGCAAATAATTCTACAGCATACATTACCATTGCTAGTAATAATTCGGCAACTCCATTGCCAGTTGAATTAAATACGTTTACGGCTGAAAAATTAAGTAAAGGAAATCTCTTGAAATGGACAACTGCTTCTGAGTTGAATAATGATTTTTTCACCATCGAAAAATTAGCTGATAGTACTCAATTTGAAAGTGTAGGTATTGTTGATGGAGCTGGAAATTCAAATCAATTAATGGAATATTCATTATTAGACAATAATGTGAGAAATATTATTAATTATTATCGCTTAAAGCAAACAGATTTTAATGGTGATTACGTTTATTCTGATTTAACCCATCTTGTAAATTTGTGCCTAAAAAATCACTAAAAAACATCTTTTTTCATGAGTTTTTAGTAAGTTTAAAATTACAACTACTTGAATATCATGATTGTATCTTTTCCTGTTTTCATTTGTAGTGACCCATAGAT
>OBEQ012668349.1_pt1 | contig 21929 bp, 18 predicted proteins | sample 1670901 | NCBI WGS metagenome assembly OBEQ01 (sample SAMEA104232315, study PRJEB22302) | groundwater metagenome | biome: forest; feature: aquifer; material: groundwater | place: USA | collected 2011-08-07 | depth 5.4 m
ACAGATGGAGCGTGATCCGATCAGGTCGGATCACGCCAGCGGCCATTGCGGCCGCGGCCAAGCGCGGAGCGCGCCCGGCGAGGGCAGTTTCTTTATCAGTCGCCGGCGACGGTGGAACTGGACAGGTCGCGCTTCGGCCGTTCCTCGGTCACTGAATGGCCGCTGACCAGGAAATAGGTCATCTCGGCGATGTTGGTGGCATGGTCGCCGATACGCTCCAGATTCTTGGCCAGGAACATCAGATGGGTGCAGGCGGTAATGCTGCGCTGGTCTTCCAGCATGTAGGTCAGCAACTCGCGGAACAGGCTGGAATTGAGGTCGTCCAGCTCCTGGTCGCGACGCCATACCGTCATTGCCCGTTCGGCATCATGCGACATATAGGCGTCGATGACGTCCTTGAGCATCTCGACCGCCAGCCAGCCCATGCGCGCCACCGTGCGCATCGGCGCCACCGCCGGAAGTTGGCTGAGCACGATGATCCGCTTGGCGCAGGACGCGGCATTGTCGCCGACCCGTTCCAGTTCGCCGGACAGCTTCAGGCCGGTGATGGCCATGCGCAGATCGTCGGCCAGCGGGGTTCGCAACGCCAGCAGCCGCACCACCTGCTCATTGGCCTGGCGCTCAAGCGTGTCGAGATGGTGGTCGTCTGCCACCACGCGGGCCGCGGCTTCGCTGCTGCGGTCGGTCAGCGCCTGTACGGCGGCAATGATCTGAGCCTCGGCCATGCCGCCCATGCGGGCAATGATCTCCTTCAGCTTGGCCAGTTCGACGTCGAACGACTTGACGATATGGTTACCGCCCACGGGCATTGATGTATTTCCTCGTTTCATACCGATGAGCCTGACGGCTCATCTGCGCCCTCGCCGGGCGCGCTCCGCGCTTGGCCGCGGCCTCAATGGCCGCTTGCCGTTGACCAACGTGTCAGCGGGTCGGCATCCGCCACTGCTTATCCAGTGGCTTGTGACGCAGCAGGTAGGTCGGAACGATGACCTCCGGCGCGGTGGGGGTGATGCCCAGTTGCTCGAACCCGGGCTTGCCGGTCAGCACATTGTCCTTGCGCATCAACCGCACCTGATCGGGCGTCAGCATCGGCTTCGGCCAATATTGCAGAACCATCGCCTGAAGCCGGGCCATCGCGAAGGGCAGGGGGACCAGCAGAGCGCAGCGCTCGGTGGCCTTCATGATCAGCTCGTGCACCTGCTTCATGCTCATCACCTCGGGCCCGCCCAGCTCGTAGGTTTTTCCGGCGGCGTCGTCGGAGTGCAGGGCGACCATGAACGCGTCGGCCACGTCACCCACATAGACCGGCTGGAACTTGGGGCCGCCACTGCCATACAGGTCGATGGACACGCCACCGGCGCGGCGGATCAGCTTGAAGCCGTCGCCGGTAATCACCGGCAGGACACCGAAGGTGCGCAGCATCACGGCGAAGCGGTTGAAGAAATCATCCTCGGGCCCGAACACCACCGACGGCCGCAGGATGGTGGCCTTGGGGAAAGCGGCGCGCACCGCCTCTTCGCCCAGCGCCTTGCTGCGTGCGTAGTCGGAATCGGACGCCTTGTCGGCGCCGAGAGCCGACATATGGACCAGCTTGGCGACTCCGGCCTTGGCGGCGGCTTCGGCGACGGTCCGGGCACCGTCCACATGGATGGCCTGGAAGGTCGCCTTGCCGCTTTCGTGCAGGATGCCGACCAGATTGACCACGGCGTCAGCCCCTTGCAGCGCCAGCTCGACCGACAGGCGGTGACCGACATTGCACGGCACGGCGATGATCTGCCCCATATTGCCGAGCGGCTGCAAAAAGGCAGCCCCTTCGGTGTCGCGCACCGCGACGCGGACCGTCCAGCCGTCGGCCGCCAGGCGCTGCACCAGATGGCGGCCAATGAAACCACTACCGCCAAACACCGTGACAAGCCGCCGCGCCATGGTCTTCTCTCCCCAGTCGCTTCTCAGAAGTTGCCGCAACCTAACATCCACGATCGGTGGCGACAAGTCGCACTCGGTCTTTGCGGCCCGTCGGCCGCGGTGAAATTCTTTCGAAAAACCCGTTGACACGGCCAGGGCGGGGAAGTATTTCTCCGGGCCTCGGCACAACCGAGGCCCTACAAGCCCCGGTGCCCAGGTGGCGGAATTGGTAGACGCGCTAGATTCAGGTTCTAGTGGCCGCAAGGTCGTGGAAGTTCGAGTCTTCTCCTGGGCACCACTCGCTTTCCCGTCTTCGGGCGGTTAAAGCAAAAAGGCGTTTGTTAAGGTCAGGACACGATGGTTGGTTTCCAATCGTCGTTTGCCTACGGTGCCCAGGTGGCGGAATTGGTAGACGCGCTAGATTCAGGTTCTAGTGGCCGCAAGGTCGTGGAAGTTCGAGTCTTCTCCTGGGCACCACGTTCTCCCTCCCTGAGCCGGCGGTGTGCCGGGTGATGATTGGAGGGGCGAACATGAGCATTTCCGTTCACATCGGCGATCTGCCGTCTGGTCTGGATTTCGGCCCGATGGTGGCCGTGGACAGCGAGACCATGGGTCTTTCGTTGACCCGCGATCGGCTGTGCGTCGTCCAGCTATCGGCCGGCGACGGCAATGCCCATCTGGTGCATTTCCCCGAACGCCACTATGACGCGCCGAATCTCAAGGCGCTGCTGGCCGACTCGGCGGTCACCAAACTGTTTCATTTCGGCCGCTTCGACATCGCCATGGTCTACCGGCATCTGGGTGTGGTGTGCCGGCCGGTCTATTGCACCAAGATCGCCTCGCGGCTGTGCCGCACCAGCACCGACCGTCACGGTCTCAAGGATCTGTGCCGCGAACTGATCGGCGTCGAGCTGTCCAAGCAGCAGCAGACTTCGGATTGGGGGGCCGCCGCGCTGTCGCCCGAGCAGGTGACCTATGCGGCGTCGGATGTGCTGCACCTGCATGCGCTGAAGGCCCGGCTGGATGTCCTGCTGGCCCGCGAAGGCCGCACTGAACTGGCGGCGGCCTGCTTCTCGTTCCTGCCCGATCGCGCTCTGCTGGACGTTGCCGGCTGGGAGCAGGAAGACATTTTCGCCCATTGACCCACCCCAATGTGCATCCGGTTGCGTCGCGGGCTGCCGCGGGGGCATACTCGCGCCAGCATCCTTGGTGGTGGCGGGGCGGGTGCGGATGGCCGCAGCTTCAGGAAATGACATGACCGTGCACGACGCGCTGACCACGCATGAGGAAGCCGATCTTCAGTCGGCGCGGCGGGTATTGCGCAACGAGGCTGAGGCGTTGCTGGAACTGGCGGACAGCCTGGGCCAGAAGTTCGGCCAGGCGGTCGAGACCCTGTTCGGCGTCACCGGCCGGGTGATCGTCACCGGCATGGGCAAGAGCGGCCATGTGGCGCGCAAGATCGCCGCCACCATGGCCTCGACCGGTACGCCGGCGTTCTTCGTCCATCCGGCCGAAGCGAGTCATGGCGACCTGGGCATGATCACCGCGCAGGATGCGGTAATCGCCCTGTCCAATTCCGGCGAAACGCCCGAACTGGGCGATATCGTCAATTACACGCGACGCTTCCGTATTCCGCTGATCGGCATGACCGGGCGGGCTGACAGCAGTCTGGTGCAGACCTCCGACGTGGCCCTGGTGCTGCCGCCGGTGGCCGAGGCCTGCCCGATGGGTCTGGCGCCGACCACCTCGACCACGCTGATGCTGGCCCTGGGCGATGCCCTGGCGGTGGCGCTGCTGGAGCGGCGCGGCTTCTCGGCAGCGGATTTCCGGGTGTTCCATCCTGGCGGCAAGCTGGGCCGGCGGCTGCTCAAGGTGGCCGATCTGATGCATTCCGGCGAGCATCTGCCGCTGGTCGGGCTGGACGAGGTCATGCCTCAGGCACTGCTGGTGATGACCGCCAAGCGCTTCGGCTGTACCGGCGTCGTCGATTCGACAGGTCGACTCCAGGGAGTGGTGACCGATGGCGATCTGCGTCGTCATCTCGAGGATGATCTGATGCATCGGAGCGTCGCCGAGGTGATGACTCGCGGGCCGAAAATGGTCGGGCCCAACGCCCTGGCGGCGGAAGCGCTGGCCCTGATGAACGAAAAGGCGATCACCAGCCTGTTCGTCGTTGACCCGGAACAGCGTCCGGTCGGAATCGTGCATATCCACGACTGCCTGCGGGTGGGGGTGGCGTGAAGGGAGGACCGTCATGCGCGTCGAATTGAGGCACCGGAACGGGGTGCAACTGGACGACATGATCAGCATCCGTCGCGTACGCACGACCGCCCTGTGGTCGCGCTTCGTCTGGCTGATGCGCGGCGTGCTGCCCGGTGCGGCGCTCGGCCTGTTCGTGCTGCTGGTGGCGTGGCCACATCTGATGGTGCCTGACGAGCGGGTGCCGCTGGGTAAGATCGACGGTGCGAAAGGCAAGGCCGGCGCCGATGCGCTGACCATGGTCAATCCGCGCTATTACGGTGTCGACACCAAGACTCGTCCCTACAGCGTCAGTGCCGACAATGCCAACCAGACCGCGGTCGACAGTGGTGTCATCCTCCTCGACAAGCCGCGCGCCGATACGGTGATGAAGGATGGCTCGGGCGTGCTGCTGGATGCCGATCGCGGCGTTTATCGCAACACTAAGCAGCAGATAGATCTGTTCGGCAACGTCAACGTGTATCAGGACAAGGGCTACGAGATCCACACCGACGAGGCGCGGATCGACCTCGCCGCCGGCATCGCCGAGGGGGACAAGCCGATTCAGGGCCATGGCCCGTCGATGCAGTTGGAGGGAGACGGCTTTCGTCTGATCGACAACGGCCGCACGATGTTCATCAACGGCAACAGCCGCGTGGTCTTCTATCCGGCCAGAAAGGGATCTGACAAATGAGGCGTCTCCTCGTGTCCGGCGTCGCGCTTGCCGCAGTGCTGCTGACGGGCGTGCCGGCGGCCGGCTTCGACTTCGCCAACCAGCCCAACGACGCGCCCATCGAGGTTACCGCCGAACAGGGACTGGAGTGGAGTCAGGACGGCCAGCGCATCACCGCCCGGGGCAAGGCCAGAGCGGTGCGCGGTGGCGTCACGGTGACGGCCGATCTGCTGATTGCCCATTACACCCAGGCCAATTCCCAGACCCAGGTGTCGCGACTCGAGGCGCATGGCAACGTCACCATCAGAACGGCGACCGAAGAGGCGACCGGAAGCCTGGCGATCTATGACGTGACCGCGGCGACCATGACTCTGAAGGGTGCGCCTGCCAGGATCGTCACCGCCACCGACACCATCACCGCCCGGGACGGCATCGACTACAACGAAAATACCCGGATCGCGGTGGCCCGCGGTGATGCCCTGGATATCCATGGCGACAAGCGCATCCGCGCCGATGTCCTGACCGCGACCTTCTCTGCTGCCGATACGCCGGCCAAACCAGTCAAGCCGGCGACTCCAGCGAAGCCGGGCGCCCGGCCGGCCGGCAAGGAAGACCCGCCAGCCGGCAAGATGGCCCTGGAGAAAGCCCATGCCGTGGGTGGGGTGGTGATCACTTCGCCCACCGATGTGGCGACCGGCGATGTGGGTGACTACGATGCCAAAAGCGGTATCGTCACCCTGAGCGGATCGGTTAAGATCACCCGTGGCGCCAACCAGCTCAATGGTGGCTATGCCCTGTTCAATATGAATACCGGCATCAGCAACATTCTGGCCTCGGCGCCGGGAACCAAGGGTAAGGGCCGTGTCGAGGGCCTGTTCTCGCCGCAGAAGGATGGGGCCGGTGCGCTGCCTCTCGGTAGCGCGCAAGGCAAGAATGCACAGGGCAAGGGGCCGTAGACGGGTGAGTGAACAAAGCCAGGACGAGACGCGGGCCCCAGCGGAGGCGACCGTTTTCACCGGTCTGGTCGTCGACCAGATCGGCAAGCGGTATCGCCGCCGCCCGGTGCTGCGCGACGTCAGCATGTCGGTGCAGCGGGGCGAGGCGGTCGGACTGCTGGGGCCCAACGGGGCCGGCAAGACCACCGCCTTCTACTGTATCACCGGCCTGATCGCCCCCGACACCGGGTCCATTTCACTGGACGGTCACGATATCACCGGGCTGCCCATGTATCGCCGTGCCCGTTTGGGCATCGGCTATCTGCCCCAGGAAGCCTCTATTTTTCGTGGTCTGAGCGTCGAGGGCAATATCCGCGCCGTGCTGGAGGTGGTCGAGCCGGTCCGGGATCGCCGCGAGGCGGTGCTGGAATCTCTGCTGGCGGAATTCTCCATCGGCCATCTGCGCCGCGCTCCGGCGCTGGCGCTGTCGGGCGGTGAGCGTCGTCGGGTCGAGATTGCCCGGGCTTTGGCCTGCCAACCCTATTTCATCCTGCTTGATGAGCCGCTGGCGGGTATTGATCCCATCGCTATCGGCGACATCCGTGATCTGGTGGCCCATCTCAAGGATCGCGGCATCGGCGTGCTGATCACCGATCACAATGTCAGGGAGATGCTGGAAATCGTCGACCGCGCCTACATCCTGCACGACGGCAAGGTGTTGATGGAAGGTGCTCCGTCCGAGATCGTCGCACATGAGGGTGTGCGCCGGGTTTATCTCGGCGAACGGTTCAGCCTCTAGCCAGCGATCAGACCCATGGCGCTCTCGCCCCGTCTCGATCTCCGTCAGACCCAAAGTCTCGTCATGACGCCGCAGTTGCAGCAGGCGATCAAGCTGCTGCAACTGAACAACATCGAACTGTCGGCCTTCGTCGAGCAGGAGCTGGAGAGCAATCCGCTGCTCGAGCGCGACGACGTCGACCGCGACGCCCCCGACGAGATACCCTTCGAGCCGGCCCGCGCTCAGGAGGCGCCGGTGCTCGACCAGCAGGTACCCGGAGTCGCCGAGGCGTCCCTGGATGTCGATGTCGACAATGTGTGGAGCGGCGAGGGCGGTGATGGCTTGGGCGACTGGAACGGGCGCGGCGGCCGCAGCGACTTCGAAGACGGCGAAAGCGGCTTCGAGCGGACGCTGAGCCGCGGCATCACCTTGCGCGAACACCTGCACGAACAGATCGCCGTCGACATCCTCGACCCGGCCGACCGTATCATCGCCCTGCATCTGGTCGACCTGCTCGACGAGGCGGGGTATCTGGTCGGCGACCTGGATGAGGCGGCGGCCGTGCTGGGCTGCGACCGTGCCCGCGTCGAACGGGTGGTGCTGCGCCTCCAGGGGCTTGATCCGTGCGGCGTATTCGCCCGCACCCTGGCCGAATGCCTGGGGTTGCAGTTGCGCGAACGCAACCGACTCGACCCGGCCATGCAGGCGCTGCTTGATCACCTGCATCTGCTGGCCAAGCGCGATCTGCCCGGTCTGCTTAAAGTGTGCGGCATTGATGCCGAGGATCTGGCCGAGATGATCGGCGAAATCAAGGCGCTCAATCCCAAGCCGGCCCTGGTGTTCGATGAGGTGCTGGCGCAACCGGTCATCCCCGACGTGCTGATGCGGCCGGCACCGGGCGGCGGCTGGCTGGTGGAACTGAACGCCGAAACCCTGCCGCGCGTGCTGGTCAACAACCGCTATTATGCCCGGGTGTGCGGGTCGGCCCAGTCGAAGGACGACAAGAGCTATCTGTCGGAACGGTTCCAGTCGGCCAACTGGCTGGTCAAGTCGCTGCACCAGCGCGCCACCACCATCATGAAGGTCGCCACCGAACTGGTGCGCCAGCAGGAAGCCTTTTTTCACAAGGGCATCCAGCATCTGCGTCCGCTGGTGCTGCGCGACATCGCGACCGCCATCGGCATGCATGAAAGCACCGTCAGTCGCGTCACCGCCAACAAGTACATGGCGACGCCGCGCGGGATCTACGAACTGAAATACTTCTTTACCCAGGCTATCGCCGGCTCCGACGGCGGCGAGGCCCATTCGGCCGAGTCCGTCCGTCACCGGATCAAAATGATGATTGATGCCGAACTGCCGCACGAGGTCTTGTCGGATGACAAGATTGTTGACGTGTTGAAGGCCGGCGGCATCGACATTGCGCGGCGAACGGTGGCAAAGTATCGTGAAGCGATGAACATCCCGTCATCCGTGCAGAGGCGGCGGGAAAAAATGCTGGGAGTCTGAGAGGCAGCGGTTGCGAAGAGGCTTGGGGGTGGTCCTATGCCAGCCATCCTTGACTCCGGTCCAGGGCGTGGATATTGTCCAGGGCTCATGATCGGCGGCATTTCGGCAATCGCCAACAGGGGCGATACGGACCGGCCATCCCATTCGCTCCAGATCTGACGGATTCGTGTGTCACAAGAGTGGCTGTTGGCTGGCTGATGCCGCGTGGCGTTAACACCTTGAGCGGATACTGGGCGGGAGACGGCAGCGCCGTCTCGGCATCGGGCGCCAAAGGGTGGAGCATCACGCTATTGAACCTGTGGGCGTATCCGATTTTCCACTGAGGGTTTCCGTAATGGACATTGCTGACCTGATCAGTCCTTTGAGCGTCGTTTCCAACCTGCGGGCCACCAGCAAGAAGCAGGCGCTTCAAGAACTGGCCAAGCGGGCGGCTGAACTCACCGGACTGCATGAGCGCGCCATTTTCGACGTCCTGTTGGAACGGGAGCGCCTGGGCACCACCGGCGTCGGCAACGGCATCGCCATTCCGCACGGCAAACTGCCGACGCTGGATCGGCTTTACGGCCTGTTTGCCCGGCTGGAGCGGTCGATCAATTACGAGTCCATCGACGAACAGCCGGTCGACCTGATTTTCCTGCTGCTGGCCCCGGAATCAGCCGGCGCTGACCATCTCAAGGCCCTGGCCCGGGTCTCGCGCCTGCTGCGCGATCGCGGTGTGTGCGAAAAGCTGCGCGGCACCGATTCGTCCGACGGCCTGTACGCCCTGCTCACCGAATCGCCGGCCAGCCGCGCGGCGTAAGCAGAGTCGGCGCGCGGACGCAAGTCACCGCCAAGATGACGACCGCAAAGAGCCGCTTCGGTCCCTGATCCGTCATGCCCGGACTTGATCCAGGCATGACGAAAACATGATTCTCTCATGCCTTGTCGCCGTATCCGTGTTGCTTGCGGTTCTTCACGGATTGCTCTGCTCTCAAACCACCTTGGCATTGGCGGCGAATGATGAAATAGTGGGCCTGCTCGATAGGGAGGTGACAAAACAGGCAATCCCGAGGGGACCACTATGGCTGACGTCACCTTTTCCGGCCTTACCATGGCCAAAGACATCACGGTTTACGCGGTGGCCGGCGACACCGGCACGCTGCTCGCTCTTGCCAGGAAAAACGACGTTCCGATTCCCTGCCAGTGCCAGGACGGCAATTGCGGTTCCTGCTTGGTGAAAATCACCTATCTCGAAGATAAGAAGCCGATGGCGGTGGCGCTCACGGACAAGGAGAAGCTCACCCTGTCGGTCAACGGCAAACTGACCAAGAAGGAGTTGGAAGAGGCCGAAGTCAACGACATGCCGCCGCGCTATCGTCTGGCCTGCCAGTACATCGTGCGCGATGAATCCATTCTGGTGGAATTCAGCGGCGAGCCCGGCGTCGAAATCGACCTGCGCCGTCCGGCCAAGGGCTAGGGAAAACTCCCTCGCTGCGGCGCTCCTTAGAGCGTGATCCGATCAGATTGGATCACGCTCCAGCCGCCGTTGAGGCGGCGGCCAAGAGCGCGTGAGCGCTCGCCCGGCGAGGGCAATAGGAATTTAGAGCGTTTTCGGCTTGGTCGGAAAACGCTCTAAAGCCCTCCCCCGTCAAGGGGGAGGGCTTTCAGGGGCCCGCTCCTCAGGCTTTCGCCTGATAATACAGGTTCTGGACGTGCTGCCCCGAGGCGAAGAATACCCAGCGCTCGACCATCAGGCCGGCATATTGGGCGAGCACCGCCAGCACATACAGCGCCGGCTGCCCGGTCACCCAGCCGGCCGCCAGCAGGCTCGCCGGCAGGGCGAAGCCGGCCGCCAGATAGGCCCAGGTCAGGGTCTTCGGCAGGCATTTCGGGCCGGGAGCAACAAATTCGGTGGTGTTGAAGCTGCCGCCCAGGAAGCCCTGGGTGATCTGGCGGATCTGGTCGTGATGCACGCCGATCGCCGTCTTCAGCTTGAAGCGGGGCAGGGTGCTGTTGCGCCACACGGCGATAGCCTTGCCGAGCAGGGCGGCGACGGTCAGCAGCAGCGCCAGTACGGCAAAGAAGCCGGTCAGCCGGCCGCCGGCCAGGCCGGAATAGGCGGCGGCGACGGTGAAGCCGGAGGCCAGGCCCATCAGGGTGAAATTGATCACCGTCCACCAGCTCGCCCATTCACGGATGAACTTGACGCAGGCATAGATCATGCCGGTGCAGATGAACAGCAATCCAGCCGCGGTACCGGCCAGGAAGCCGGTGGCCATGGTCAGGTCCAGCGTCTTCATGTTGCCGAAGGTGTAGAGCGGCGGATTGATGTCCAGGGCGTGCAGCGCGCCATAGAGCAGGGTCAGCCCCATGGTGGCGGGCAGCAGCAGCACCTCGCGTGACAGCCACGACGTCCGCCAGCGATGACCGGCACGCCAGCCGCGCATCGGCCGGGCCAGATGGAACACCGAGGCCAGCAGGCCGAGCGCCAGCAGGGCCAGGGCGAGCAGGCTGCCGACGCCGTAGAACAGCCCGGATTCGCGCACCGTGGCGCCCTCGGCACCGATCACGAAATACCACTGGCCGGTGACCAGGGCGATGAGCAGGCCCTGGCCGGCGCCGATCAGGGTGGTGAGGAAGAGAACGGAGAACGCGGGATGCATGGGGCCGAGTCCTTAAGAACTTGGGGACACAGAAGGAGGATAAGGCCAAGAACGCCCCCTCTCCCGCTGGCGGGAGAGGGTTGGGGTGAGGGTGGCACCGCCGCAGGTGCATAAAAAAGCCTCCGGCAAGGAACCACCCTCACCCTCCCGCTTCGCGGGCCCCTCCCTCTCCCGCCAGCGGGAGAGGGGCTTATTCGAGCGCCTATGGCGTTAAGCTTTACCAGCTCATCACATCATCAAGCGACGGCAAGGACGAGGACGGACGGGGCAGTTCGCCTTCCTTCTTGAGCGGGTTGTCGGCACGGACCAGCTCATCCTCGTGGATGCGCACCTTGATCTTGTGCCGCGGCAGGTAGTGGTTGGACGGCTGGGTGCCCCATTCGGGCATCAGCTGGAAGCCGGCATTGTCGCGGATCGCCACCGATACCTCGGAATTGGGATCTTTGATGTCGCCGAACAGGCGGGCGCTGGTCGGGCAGGCCAGCACGCAGGCCGGCTTGCGGCGATCGGCCGGCAGGCTCATGTCGGTGATGCGGTCGACGCACAGGGTGCACTTCTTCATCACGCCCTGGACCGGATCGAATTCGCGGGCGCCATAGGGGCAGGACCAGCTACAGTATTTGCAGCCGATGCACTTGTCGTAGTCGACCAGAACGATGCCGTCCTCGGCCCGCTTGAAGCTGGCCCCGGTCGGGCACACCGGCACGCAGGGCGCATCTTCGCAATGCAGGCAGGATTTGGGGAAATGGATGGTCTCGACGGTCGGATAGGTGCCGCATTCGAAGGTCTGAACGCGGTTGAAGAACACCCCCGTCGGATTGGCGCCATAGGGGTTCATGTCGGTCAGCGGACCGGCCGAGCCCGAGGTGTTCCATTCCTTGCACGACGTCACGCAGGCATGACAGCCGACGCAGACATTGAGGTCGATGACCAGAGCAAGTTGCTTATCGGCCATTGCGACCCACTCCCTTGGTCCAGGCCAGGCCCTTTCCGGCCACGAAGCCCCTGATCTTGCCGACGAATCCGGTCTGGCCCGGCAGTTGCGGCATCGGTTTGAATTGCGGCAGCGAACAATCGGCGCCGGGCTCGGCCTTGGTGATGCGCACCCGGCAGTCGAACCACGCCGCCTGACCGGTCACCGGATCGGAATTGGACAGGCCGTCCGGCAGTTCCTCGGTGATCACATGGTTGAGCAGGAAGCCGAGGCGCGACTCGTTGGCGTCGGCATCCAGGCCCCAGGCCCCAGCGGCCTTGCCGATGGCGTTCCAGGTCCACACAGTGCCCGGCTCCAGCGCCTCGGAAAAGCGGCAGCGGCAGCGCAGGCGGTTCCACGGGCTTTCCACCCACACCCAATCGCCATCCTGGAAATTGTTGGCGGCCCCCACGGCGGGATGCACCATGATGACGTTGTCGGTGTGAATCTGGCGCAGCCAGGCGTTCTGCGAATCCCAGCTATGATACATGGCCATCGGCCGCTGCGTGATCGCCGACAACGGGTATTTGATGGGATCAGCGCTGCTCCATTCGACCGGCGGCGCGTAGAACGGCAGCGGATCCATCCAGGTTCTGACGCGCTCACGCAGATGATCCGGCGGCTGCTTGCCGGGGCGCTTGCCCTCGGCGGCCAGACGGAACTTCTGCAACACTTCCGAATAGACATGGATCAGGATCGGCTCGGCATAACGCACCAGCCGGTGATGCCGCGCCCATTGCAGATAGCCCTGATTCCAGTTGCGCATGTACTGGTAGGACTTGGGCATCTCGTAATGGAAATTATTGTCGTGGCGGGCATACATCTCCCATTGGCGGGGATTGGGCGCGCCGGTCATGAACTTTTCGCCGGCCACGCCGCGCCAGCCGGCCAGGAAGCCGATGCCCGAGCCCGGCTCGGTCTCGTAGTTGACGATGAAATCGGGATAGTCGCGATATTTGCGGCTGCCGTCGGGGTGGGTGAAGGCCGGGAAGCCGAGCCGGCTGCCCAACTCGATCAGCACCTCCTGGAACGGCTTCGAGTCGCCCAGCGGCGGCAGGATGGGCAGGCGCACCGCATCGACCGGACCCTCGAATTCCGAGATCGGCCGGTCGAGCATGCTCATCACGTCATGGCGCTCGAGATAGCTGGTATCCGGCAGCACCAGATCGGCGAAGGCCACCGTTTCCGACTGGAAGGCGTCGCACACCACCAGGAACGGAATCTTGTACTCGCCGGTCTCCGGGTTCTTGTCGACCAGCATGTCGCGGACGCCGACCGTGTTCATGCTGGAGTTCCAGGCCATGTTGGCCATGAACAGAATCAGCATGTCCAGCGGATAGGGATCGCCCTTCCAGGCGTTGGTGATGGTGCTGTGCATCAGCCCATGCACCGACAGCGGGAACTCCCACGAGAAACCCTTGTCGATGCGCACCGGCGAGCCGTCGGGATTGACGAACAGGTCGTCGGGCGAGGCCGGCCAGCCCAGCGGCATGCCGTTGAGCGGCGTGTCGGGCTGCACCGCCTCGGGCCCCTTGGGCGGCTTGGCGCAAGGCGGAATCGGGCGCGGGAAGGGGGCGCGGTGACGGAATCCGCCGGGCCGGTCGATGGTCCCCAGCAGGGTCATCAGAATGGACAAGGCCCGGATGGTGTGGAAGCCGTTGGAATGCGCCGCCAGGCCGCGCATGGCATGGAAGGCCACCGGCGCGCCGGTCACCGTCTCGTGCTCCTTGCCCCAGCAGTCGGTCCAGGCGATCGGCAGTTCAATGCGCTGGTCACGGGCGGTGACGCCCATCTCATGCGCCAACTGGCGGATACGCTTGGCGGGAATGCCGGTGATGCCGGCCGCCCATTCGGGGGTATAGGGCTTGACCCGTTCCTTGAGAAGCTGGAAGGCCGGCTTGGCCTTGGTGCCGTCGGGCAGGGCGAACTCGCCGAGCAGGCGGCCCTCGGTGCCGGGCGCGCGGGTGTTGACGGCGGTATCCGACGCGACGTCCCACCACATCTTGTTCTGCGGATCGAAGCAGCCCTCTTCATAGGGCTTGTCATTGCGCACGAACAGGCCGAATTCGGGGCTGTCGGGGTTCTGGTTCACCAGCTCGGGCGAGTTGGTGTAGTTCAGCAGGAACTCGCGATCGTACAGGCCGATCTCGATCATCTCGTGGATCAGCGCCAGGAACAGAGCGCCATCGGTGCCGGGGCGGATGGGAATCCAGTCGTCGGCGATGGCGGCATAGCCGGTGCGGACCGGGTTGATGGCGATGAACCGGCCGCCATCGCGCTTGAACTTGGACAGCGCGATTTTCATCGGGTTCGAGTGATGGTCTTCGGCGGTGCCGATCATCACGAACAGCTTGGCGCGCTCCAGGTCCGGGCCGCCGAACTCCCAGAACGAGCCGCCGATGGTGTAGATCATGCCGGCGGCCATGTTGACCGAGCAGAACCCGCCATGGGCCGCGTAATTGGGGGTGCCGAACTGCTTGGCGAACAGGCCGGTCAGCGCCTGCATCTGGTCGCGGCCGGTGAAGATGCCCAGCTTCTTCGGGTCGGTGGCGCGAATCGTCGCCAGCTTGTCCTGAAGGATGCCGAACGCCTCGTCCCAGCCGATCGCCTCGAACTCCGCCGTTCCGCGCTCGGCTCCGGCCTTGCGTTTCAACGGCTTGGTCAGCCGCGCCGGCGAGTACTGCTTCATGATGCCCGAGGCACCCTTGGCGCAGATCACCCCCTTGTTCAGGGGGTGGTTCGGGTTGCCCTCGATATAGCGGATCTCGCCATTCTTCACATGCACGCGAATGCCGCAACGGCAGGCGCACATGTAGCAGGTCGTCGTCTTGATGTCGGTGCGGCCGCCGTCGGCATCCGTCGAGGGCAGCGCTGGGGTGCTGGTCTGGTCGCGCATGGCGCCAGTAGATAAGATTTGGCTAATTTACGCAACGGAAAAACTCGGCAAGCCGATCACGCCGCGCCCGTCTCGTCCTGCACCACGTAACGGGGTGGCGGCAACTCCTGGCGGAGCAAGTCCAGTCCCAGCCGTGCGGCCTGCGCGAATCGGCGCTTCTCGTCCTCTGGCCAAGGGCCCTCCGCGCTGCCGGGGTTGTCCCAGTCCAGGGAGGTGTCGTACCAGGCGATCAGGTGGCGCAGCCAATACCGGGTATTGCCGGACAGGGGCAGGGCTTCGACGTCGATGGCGTAACCATACTGGTCAGCGGCTTGGTCATTTCCCGCCCAGAGGCAGACCCCGCTGCCAGCGTCAAAAAAATAGCGCAGCCGCAAGGTCGGATCGGACGGGGGAGTCTCGGGGGAAGTCATCGCGCAGCTCGCTGGTGAGGTGGAGCGGACAAAAAAAGGCCCGCGGGATTGCTCTCGCGGGCCTTCTTGTCCTCTGTGCCGGAGATTATTCCGCCGGCTGGACCTGAGCGGCCAGGGCCGGCGCGGTGCGCAGGGCCTGGCTGGGCATGGCCGACAGCATCGACGTCACCAGGGCGGCGGCGAAGGGGGTCGACTGGATGACCAGGACGATGGCCCAGATCCTGGCGTAGAAGGCGCTCTCCGGGTTGGTCCACAGCACCACCGCGGCGGCGGCGAACCACTGGCAGAGCATCAGCAGCAGTTCATCGCGGGCCATGGAAATGCCCTTGGTGAACGCGGCCTTGTCTTCGCATTTCGGCGTGCGGAAGAACGGCGTGCTCTTCTTGTAGGACGACTGGAGGATCGCCAGGGCGATGGAGTAGGTCAGCGACATGCCGACCACCGCCGAGCCCAGACGCTGGCCCCAGGTGCAGTTGACCCGCGTCGAGTACATGAACAAGTGATGTACCAGCTTGGCCACGAAGATGGCGATGGTGGGCACGGCGAACATGGTCAGCGGGAAGTCGAATTCCACCAGCTTGACATAGGGCAGGTATTCGAGCGGCACCGCCTTCATGGCCATCGGCCACAGCACCAGACCGGCCGACCACAGCAGGCTGAACATCACGAAGATCAGGAAGAAGCCATCGGCGATCCACGGCAGCCAGCCGGCGACGAAGTGGTACTTCTGAGCCATGGTCAGACCCGAGTTGGACCAGGGCAGCAACTGGCGCCAGTGACCCTTGAGGATCTGCATGCCGCCGAAGGTCCAGCGGAAGCGCTGCTTCTTGTAGCCCAGGAAGGTGTCGGGGGTCAGGCCGTGACCGAAGCGCTCCTGCACATAGACCGATTCATAGCCGGCTTCGAGGAAGCGCAGGCCCAGCTCGGCATCTTCACAGATGCACCACTCGCCCCAGCCGCCGACTTCGTCCATGGCCTTGCGACGCATCAGCGTCATGGTGCCGTGCTGGATGATGGCGTTGGCTTCGTTGCGGGCGACCATGCCGATATCGAAGAAGCCGGCATATTCCCAGTTGATCCACTTCTTGAAGATGTCGCTTTCCCATTCGCGATGGTCCTGCGGCGCCTGCACCCAGGCCACCTTGGGATTTTCAAAATAGGGGATCAGCGACTTCAGCCAGTCCTTGCGCACCATATAGTCAGCATCCACCAGACCGATGACTTCGGCGTCGGGGGCGGTCTGGCTCATGGCGAAGTTCAGCGCGCCGGCCTTGTAACCGGGCCATTTCGGCAGATGGAAGAACTTGACGCGGTCGCCCATGCGCTCCCGCAGCGAGTCCACATACTGCTCGACCGGACGCCACAGCTTTTCGTCCTTGGTGTTGTTGTCGACCACCAGGACTTCCAGATTCGGATAATCGACATTGACCAGACTGTCGATAGTCAGCTTGACCATCTCGGGCGGCTCGTTGCAGCAGGCCAGATGGATCGACACCTTGGGGAAAGTCTTGCAGGAGTCGGTGGTGAAGGGCAGGTGGCGGCGGCGCCACTTGCGGACGAAGGCCAGTTCGGTGACTTCCAGCGCGTTGATGATCGAGACCAGCACCAGCAGCGCCAGCGACGGCATCAGCAGGCCGAACATCCACGCCTTGGGCGGCGCATAGTCCTGGATCACCGGCACGGCCAGCGCCCACATGCTGTAGGAGGCGGCGAACTGGACGATGCTGCCGAAGAACAGCATGCCGCGGGTTTGCAGATGATCCCAGCGCCAGAAGAACAGGCACAGCGGCAGCAGGGCTAGCAGGGTGGCGGCGCCGGCCATCAGCGGCCATGCGGCCACGTCGACCACCGAACCGGTCCACGAGAACTTGGGCGCGCGATCGGCGTCGAACAGGCCCCAATGGGCACCGACCGAATGCTCGATCTGCCGCTTCCACGGCTGGTCGAAGGCTTCGATGACGTTGTAGTCGATGCCGTTCTTCTGAGCGGTATTGAGGAACTCGCGCAGGAACATCGCCTGATTGGTCAGGCTGGGCACCGCGCCCTGGCGGGTCTTGCCGGCAGACGGCCAACCCACTTCAGTGACGACGATGTTCTTGTCCGGATAGGCGCGCTTCAGTTCGGCGAAGCGGCTGAGCAGGTAGGGCAGCGACTCCTCGGCCGGCACGCCTTCCCAATAGGGCAGGATGTGGACGGCGATATAGTCGACCTCGCGGGCCAGCTCGGGATATTTCAGCCAGACGTGCCACGGCTCGGCGGTGCTCACCGGCACCCGGACCTTTTCCTTGACGCGGCGGATGTAGCGGGTCAGTTGCTGCACCGTGACTTCGCCGCGCAGCACCGATTCATTGCCGACGATCACGCGCGGGATGTTGCTGTTGCGCCGCACCATCTTGATCAGGGTGTTGATCTCGGCCTCGTTCTTGCCGAGCCGGGCATCCACCCAGGCACCGGCCAGGACGCCGATGCCGTATTTGGCGGCCAGTTCCGGCACGTATTCCAGGCCGTCGAGGGCGGTGTAGGTCCGAACCGTGCGAACCTTGCCCTCCAGCAGCGCCAGATCACGATCCATGTCGTCGATCGTGGCGAACTTGCCGTTCAGCGGATCGCTATCCCTCTGGCTCGGATCGAAGGATGCGCCGTTGATCATTCCGGTCCAGGCGACGCCGTCGACCGGGCGGTTCAAATAGCCCCAGACGCCCAGGTTGGTCAGGGCGATCACGAGCAGGACTGCAACAGCATATTTGCGCATGGGACGCGTTAAGCCCGTTCAGAAGTTGACGAGGCACCAATTCCTCTGGCCCGGACACAACAACACCCACATGACCCCCTGGTCGTGACGTATCACGACCCAGCCATGCGAGCGATCTTGCGTGGGCAAGAGCCGGAACAGCCCCCAGTCCGGCTAAAAACCTCTTTGGAGTTTTGTACGCGCCCTTGCCCCGGGCCTTGACGATCGCAAAGATCGCATCGAATTGAGGCCGGAGTGTGGCGAACGATGGGCAATATAACCAAATTGATGACAGGAGTCGAGGGGCAGACCTGGGCCTGAGGCGAACCTTATACGTCTGAACGGGAGAGCTTTTCCACCCCCGCGCGGGGGTGGCGGGCGGGCGATGGCGACTCCACCGACCAAACGTCAGATTGCGGGGTGTGGTGGCGCAGAATAGTATTGCGCGGTCCATCCTGGTGTATTCCGCGGTTTGGCATGACTTTGCCGGCCAGACGGGTTGTGGTGGATGGGCAGACAGTCAAGCAGCGGAGGAAGCAACGTGCAGACGATCCAGAAACTCACCGCCCAGGCAATCGTGAACATTTTTGAAACCGGGCGGGTGCTCGGCCTATACGGGCAGGTCACGCTGTTGCAGGGCGACAGCGGGCATCTGACCTATGGGCGCTCGCAGACCACCCTCGCCAGTGGCAACCTTGCTCTGCTGATCAAAGCTTATTGCAGCAGTCCCGGGGCGCAATACAGTGCGAAGCTGGTGCCCTATCAGGACCGACTCGACAAGGAAGACGTCAGTCTCGATCAGGACACCGACCTGCATGCGATTCTGCGGGCCGCCGGTGACGATCCGGTCATGCAGGCATGCCAGAATGAGTTCTTCGATCGCGTTTACTGGACTCCGGCGATCACTGCCGCCGCATCTCTCGGCTTCGTCGAGGCCTTGAGCGTGGCGGTGGTCTATGACAGTACGGTGCATGGCTCGTGGCGCCTGATTCGCGACAAGGTCAATGCCATCCTGCCGGCGAGTGCGGCCAACGAGCGGCAATGGATCGAAACCTATGTCAAGACCCGGCGCGCCTGGCTGGCCGGACATGCCAACGCCCTGTTGCACAAGACCGTCTACCGCATGGATGCCTTCCAGAACCTGATCAATGCCAATGCCTGGGATCTGCCGCTGCCCTTGACCGTGCGCGGCAAGGTCATCAGCGAGGAAACTCTGTCGCCGGTGACCCGTGTCTCTGCGCATGGCGCCGACTCGAGCCGTCTTCTGCGCCTGACCAGACCGAGCATGACCGGGCCGGATGTCGAGGACGTGCAGAAAGCGTTGGCTGGCCTTGGCTACGAGCTTGCGACAGACGCGGCCTATGGGCCAGAGACCGTTGCCGCGGTCCGTCAGTTCCAGGCGGCCAAGGGGATGGTGGCCGACGGCGTGGTCGGGCCGGCGACCCGCGCTGCGCTCGGTATCGATTAGCGCTCTGGTCCCGCCGGCCGCCGATCCCGGACGGCCGGCGGATTTTCCCCGTTTTCGTTCCCTCCGGCCTTTTCGCCGCCGCATCCAAAAAGGTGTCGCTTCTTCGGGAACGAGGGGGTAAAAATCGCCCCTCGCCCGCGCGGCCGGACCATGTGCCGGGGTGGGGGCTGTGTGTCATTATTGAACGGATAATGGGCTATGGAGCAGGAATTTCATCGCATCAAGCGTCTTCCGCCATATGTATTCGCAGAAGTCAACGCGATGAAGGCCCGCGCTCGAGCTGCCGGCGAGGACATTATCGACCTCGGCATGGGCAACCCGGACCAGCCGACGCCGCCGCATATCGTTGAAAAGCTGGTGGAAGCGGCGCGTAATCCGCGCGCTCACCGCTATTCCATGTCGCGTGGCATTCCGGGTCTGCGCAAGGCGCTGTCGGGCTACTACAAGCGTCGCTTCGACGTCGACATTGACCCGGAAAGCGAGTGCATCGTTACCCTGGGCTCGAAGGAAGGTCTGGCCAATCTGGCCGCGGCCATCACCAGCCCGGGCGACGTCATGCTGGTGCCGAATCCCAGCTATCCGATTCATCCGTTCGGCTTCATCATTGCTGGCGGCGCCGTGCGCCATGTGCCGGTGACCCCGGACGCCGAGTTCCTGATTGCGCTGGAGCGGGCGGTCAAGCATTCGGTGCCGAAGCCGGTGGCGCTGATCCTCAACTACCCGTCGAATCCGACGGCGCTGCTGGCTGATCTCGACTTCTACGGTCAGGTGGTCGATTTCTGCCGCCACCACGGCATCTTCATCCTGTCGGATGTGGCGTATTCGGAAATCTATTTCGACGACAACCCGCCGCCGTCGATTCTCCAGGTGCCCGGTGCCCGCGACGTCGCCGTCGAGTTCACCTCGATGTCGAAGACCTATAATATGCCGGGCTGGCGTATCGGCTTTGCCGCCGGTAACAAGCAATTGATTTCGGCCTTGTCGCGCATCAAGTCCTATCTTGATTACGGCGCCTTCACGCCGATCCAGGTGGCGGCGGCGGCGGCGCTCAATGGCCCGCAGGATTGCGTCGGCGAGATTCGCCAGATGTACAAGGAACGCCGCGACGTCATGATCAAGGGTCTGGAGTCGGCCGGCTGGCAGGTTCCCAGCCCGCCCGCCACCATGTTCGCCTGGGCACCGATTCCCCCCGCCTTCGCTCATCTCGGCTCGCTGGAATTCTCCAAGCTGCTGCTGAGCGAGGCCAATGTGGCGGTCGCTCCGGGCATCGGCTTCGGTGAATACGGCGACACCCATGTGCGTATCGCCCTGGTCGAGAACGTCCACCGCACCCGTCAGGCGACTCGCAACATCAAGCAGTTCCTCTCCACCTACGACAAGGCGCTGGAGGACTCCGAAAAGAAGCAGGCGAAGAAGAAGAAGGCGGCGACCCCTTGAACAAGCCTTTGAAAATCGCTGTCGCCGGCCTGGGAACGGTCGGCGCCGGCACCATCCAGCTGCTGCGCGAGCAGATGGCCGTTCTCGAGGCCCGGGCCGGGCGGGCGTTCGCCGTCACCGCGGTGTCGGCGCGTGACCGCAACCGCGATCGCGGGGTCTCGTTCGACGGCATGCACTGGTACGACGACGCGGTGGCCATGGCCGATGGCGCCGATGTCGACGTGGTGGTGGAACTGATCGGCGGGTCCGACGGTGTCGCCAAGGCGGTGTGCGAGACGGCCATTGCCCGCGGTCGCCATGTGGTGACCGCCAACAAGGCGCTGCTCGCCCATCACGGCGCGGAACTGGCCCGCGCCGCCGAGGCCCAGGGCGTCACCCTGGCCTTCGAGGCGGCGGTTGCCGGCGGCATTCCCATCATCAAGGCGTTGCGCGAAGGCTTGGCGGCCAATCGCATCCGTCAGGTGGTCGGCATCCTCAACGGCACCTGCAACTATATCCTGACGCAGATGCGCGAGACCGGCCGCGAGTTCGCCGAAGTGCTGGCCGAGGCCCAGGGCCTGGGCTATGCCGAGGCCGATCCCAGCTTCGACGTGGACGGTATTGATGCCGCGCACAAGCTGTCGATTCTCGCCAGCCTGGCCTTCAACAGCCCGGTGGATTTCGGCGCGGTGCATGTGGAAGGCATCCGTCAGGTCTCGGCGCTGGACATCGACTACGCCCGCGAACTCGGCTATCGCATCAAGCTGCTGGGCATCGCCCGCATGACCGAGGCCGGGCTGGAACAGCGTGTCCATCCCTGCATGGTACCGCTCGCTTCGCCCATCGCCACCGTCGACGGCGTATTCAACGCCGTGATCGTCGAGGGCGATTATGTCGGCCGCTCGGTCTATGAGGGCCGCGGCGCCGGTGCCGGGCCGACCGCCTCCGCCGTCGTCGCCGATCTGCTGGACATTGCCGCCGGTCGCCGCGTGCCGACCTTCGGCGTGCCGGCCGACAAGCTGATGCGCGTGCCGACCTCGACCATGGACCGTCACCGTGGCGCCTATTATCTGCGCCTGATGGTGCTCGACCGCCCCGGCGTCTTCGCCGACATCGCCGCTGCCCTGCGCGACGAAGAGGTGTCGATGGAGGCGGTGTTGCAGCGCGGCCGCGCCCCGGGCGGCACCGTGCCAGTGGTGATGACCGTGCACGATACCGAGGAAGCCCGCATGATGCGCGCGGTGCGCCGCATGAACGACCTCGACGCGGTGGTCGAGCCGGTCTGTGTGATTCGCATCGAGGCACTGTAAGGATCATACCCTCTCCCGCTGGCGGGAGAGGGAGGGACCCGGCCGAAG